>OGJH01001260.1_pt1 | contig 23063 bp, 18 predicted proteins | sample 1572021 | NCBI WGS metagenome assembly OGJH01 (sample SAMEA2582098, study PRJEB24529) | metagenome | biome: Human gut stool | place: China | collected 2011
TGATTCGAGACAGTCTGCTCCGCAACGATTTGGAAGATTTGTTGAAAATCGAAGAGGTACAGGGCGTGGCAACCAATTATTTTGAGCGCCGCGATTTGTTCAAGGTAAAACGAAATATGGAAGAGGCCGGTATTGAGATGAATACATTTAAAAGTGCCATTCCATTTTCAGAATTTAAAACAGATGATAAAGGATTAGTTCCTTGTATCGTGCAGGATTACCGTACCGGTCAGGTGCTGATGCTTGCCTATATGAACGAAGAGTCATATCAGGCTACCTGTGAGACCGGAAAGATGACGTATTTCAGCAGAAGCCGTCAAAAATTATGGTGCAAAGGAGACACCTCCGGCCATTATCAGTATGTAAAAGAACTTTCGTTAGACTGTGATAACGATACGATTCTGGCAAAAGTGCATCAAGTTGGTGCTGCCTGCCATACCGGTTCTTACAGCTGCTTTTTCAAAGAACTGGCAAAGAAAGATTACATTGATACCAATCCATTAACGATTTTACAGGAAGATTTTGAGACGATTGAAAACCGAAAGAAAAATCCGAAAGAGGGTTCGTATACCAATTATCTTTTTACGCAGGGAATTGATAAAATTTTGAAAAAATGCGGGGAAGAAGCGTCGGAAATTATTATTGCGGCGAAGAATCCAAATGCAGAAGAGTTAAAGTATGAGATTGCTGATTTCCTCTATCATATGATGGTACTTATGGCAGAATGTGGTCTGACTTGGGAAGACATCACCAGAGAGTTGGCAAATCGCAGATAAACGTTAAATCAATAAGAATAAGGAAGGTGTGTAGAATGGAAAGAACAATTCTGGAAGCATTGGGGTATTATTTGATTCGTTTGGTTATGTTTGGAGCAACAGCGGCTGCCGGTATTGCGGTTGGTATTAAACTTCGTAAAAACAAAAACGCAAAAGAAGAAGCAAATACAGAAAATTAAGGTGAATCCATATGATTGGCAGAAAACGTAAGAGACTTGGCGATTTGCTGGTAGATGCCGGCGTGGTTACCAGTGAACAGCTTGGGGAAGCGCTCAAAAAGCAGAGAGAACTTGGCTTGAAGCTTGGCGAGACATTGATTGAGTTAAAATTTACCGATGAAAACGAAATTGTAGAAGCTCTTCATCAGCAGATGGGCTATCCGGTAGCAAAAATCCGCGAGGCAAAAATTGCACCGGAAGTAATTTCACTTTTGCCGGAGACAATTGTAAGAAAGCACAATGTGGTTCCGTTTGAAGTTGACCCGGATAATCCGAATATCCTGCGTGTGGCAATGGCGGACCCGATGGATATTATCGCAATTGATGACTTGGCGATTGTGACGAACATGCAGATTGAGGCGATGGTTGCGACACCGTCCGATGTGCGTTTTGGGATTGAGCGCTATTATGGAAATGAGCAGGTTGCCAAGATGGCAGAAACGTATTCCAAAGAGCGCAGGGAGCAGCAGAATGCCAGAGAAAAACAGGAGGAAGCAAACGAAGAAGTTGATAATGCGCCGATTGTTTTACTGGTAAATAAAATTATTGAGCAGGCAGTGAACGAAAGAGCAAGTGATATTCACATTGAAGCGTTGGAAGACAGCGTGCGTGTGCGTTTTCGTATTGATGGTGTGATGCAGGAAATGATGCGTTATGAAAAAGAATTATTAAATGCAATTGTAGCGCGTATTAAAATTATCAGCGGCATGAATATTTCTGAGAAAAGAGCACCGCAGGATGGACGTATGACACAGCGTTTTGACCGTGTTGAATATGATATTCGTGTATCGAGCCTGCCGACGACTTTTGGAGAAAAGATTGTAATGCGTCTGGCATCGAAGTCAGCACTTACGAGAGATAAAAGTGAACTTGGATTTCCGGAAGCAGAGATGCGCCGGTTTGACCATCTGGTTCACCAGCCGCATGGTATCATCTTAGTTACCGGACCTACCGGTAGTGGTAAATCAACAACTTTGTATACAGTACTGAGTGAGTTGAATGAGGGCAGTGTAAATATTGTTACAGTTGAGGACCCAGTTGAGGCTGATGTGGATGGAATTAATCAGGTTCAGGTAAATGAAAAGGCGGGACTTACATTTGCATCTGCGCTTCGTTCTATTCTTCGTCAGGATCCAGATATCATTATGATTGGTGAGATTCGAGATGAAGAGACGGCAAGTATTGCAGTAAAAGCCGCAATCACCGGACACTTGGTAGTAAGCACCCTGCATACAAATAGTGCAGCAAGTACCGTTACCCGTCTGGCGGATATGGGTGTGGAGCCATATCTGATTGCCGATTCTACGGTTGGTATTATTGCACAGCGGCTGGTGCGCCGTCTGTGTCCGAAGTGTAAGAGACAAAGGATGATAACCGATGAAGATAAGAGAAGACTTCGGATTCGCGGAGAAGGAACACAGCCAATTTACGAGCCGGGCGGACAGGGCTGTGCGTTCTGTAATGGTACCGGTTACCGCGGACGAATTGGTGTATATGAGATTATGACGGTATCTCCGGAAGTAAGAAAAGTAATTGCTGCCAGCGGCGGTGCCGATGAAATTCAGAAAGTTGCCTTGAGTGAAGGAATGACAACGTTACGTATTGGTGCGGCAAAACTCGTTTTGCAGGGAGTTACCTCCATTGCAGAAGTGGAGCGCATCGCGACAGAATAATGGCAGGAATGGAAATGGGGAGGTCGTAATGACGATTGATGATTTGCTGATTCGAGCAAGAAAAATGGGCGCAAGTGATGTTCATGTAACGGTAGGTATCCCACCGAAATGCCGTGTGAACGGAGAACTTGTGACGTTGATGGAAGGACGGATTCTTCCGGCAGATTCTAAAGCATTAGTAGAACAGATGATACCGGGGCGTCTGGTAGAACGATTTAACCGCGAAGGAGAAGTCGATTTTTCCTATGCGATTAAAGGCGTGGGACGCTTTCGTGTCAATATTTTCAAACAGCGTGGAACGATGTCGTTTGTTATCCGACTTGTGAATACCGAAATTCCAAGTCCGGAATCACTTGGCCTGCCGCAGTCCGTTTTGGAACTGGTCAAGAAAAAGCGTGGTCTGATTTTAGTTACCGGACCGACAGGAAGCGGTAAATCGACGACGCTGGCATCTCTGATTCATATTATTAACCAGACACAGAACAAACATATTATTACACTGGAAGATCCGATTGAGTATTTACATAGTCATGAAAAATCAATTGTAAATCAGAGAGAGGTCGGAATTGATACCCAGTCCTATGCAGGGGCGTTGCGCGCCGCGCTGCGAGAAGATCCGGATATTATTTTGGTTGGTGAGATGCGAGACTTAGACACGATTGCTACCGCAGTTACAGCGGCAGAGACCGGACACCTTGTACTATCGACTTTGCATACCATTGGAGCGGTTCCTACGATTGAGCGTATTATTGATGTATTTCCAATGAATCAGCAGGCGCAGATTCGTTTGCAGTTAGCGACTCTTTTGGAGGCGATTATTTCCCAGCAGTTACTGCCTACGGCTGACCGCAAAGGCCGCGTGGCAGCCTTTGAAATTATGTATGCCAACAGTGCGGTCCGCAATTTGATTCGAGAGGCGAAACCGCATCAGATACCATCTATTATCCAGACCAATAAACAAAGTGGCATGATGATGATGGATGATGCGCTTTATGAGCTTTACCGCACACATCAGATTACGGCTGAGGATGCGATGACATTTGCACAGGACCCGTCGAATTTGGCAAGACGTATTCCGGCTGGGAAAATGCCAACACCGTTAGCTGAACCTTCGTGGCAGATGGATGACTGGGATGGTCCTACGTTTGGGAGCGGTGGTTTTTAAAACACGAGAAAGGGGAGAATGAATTGGCAAAGTATAAATACCTGATTACAGATAAATATGGCAAAGAGAAAAAGGGAACGATGGAAGCTGTCAGTGAAGAGGCGGCAATGCGCAAACTCAAGGGTGAAGGCAGCATCGTTTTGGAGCTTAGTGAAGCATTTGATCTTGACAACGCCAGTTGGAATATTACGATTGGAAATCCGGTCAAGAAAAAGGATATTACCATTTTCTGTAAACAGTTTTACAGTATTTTGACAGCGGGCGTAACCGTCATTGACGGTCTGCGTATGGTTCAGGATCAGACAGAAAATAAATATCTTAGAGAAGCTCTTTACCGTGTCATGGTAAATGTGGAAAAGGGAGACAGTTTAGCAGATGCCATGGAAATGGAAAGTAAAATCTTCCCGTCTCTTTTGATTCATATGGTTGCTGCGGGTGAGGCAACCGGTAATCTGGAAATTGCGTTTGACCGTATTTGTACGCAATTTGACAAAGATATGAAATTAAATTCCATGATTAAATCTGCTATGATTTATCCAATTGTTGTTTTAGTAGTAGCAGTTGGCGTAATTATTGTTTTGATGACTACAGTAATTCCAAACTTCCAGCAGACTTTTGAAAGTATGGGCGAGGACCTGCCGATGCTGACCAAAATGGTAATTGGACTGAGTGATTTTATGACGAGTAATTTTATTGCGATAGCGATAGGACTTATTTTGCTGCTTACTTTTATTATCTGTGGCAAAAAGACGGAGCCTGGCAAACAGTTTACCAGCCGGGTCGCTTTAAAAATACCGATGTTTCGCAATTTTTCCGTAAAAAATGCGGCGGCAAAATTTTCTATGACGATGTCTACGCTTATTATGTCGGGTGTTCCTTTGGTGGAAGCCCTTGAAATTGTGGGAAATGTCATTGAAAACCGAGTGATTCGAAAAGCGGTAAAAGACTGTCGTGAAGAGGTTATGCAGGGGATCCCGATGTCAGAGCCTCTGGAGGCGTCTGGTGTGTTTCCGCCGATGGTAACGCATATGCTTAAAATTGGCGAAGAAACCGGTACGACGGAGCAGATGTTAGATAAAGTAGCAGAATACTACGAAGGAGAAGTGGAAACAGCTACCAAAAATCTCACATCAGCTATGGAGCCACTTATTATTGTTGTGCTTGCTGTTATTGTAGGAGGCGTAATTGGAGCGGTTATGATGCCAATGCTCAAGATTTATCAGGATGCAGGAAAAGCATAGGAAACTATGATGGGAGGAATTTAAAATGAAAAAAATATTGTTTCATATGAGTGTGATTTTTTTGTTGGTTGTTATGGTTGTTATGAATACAGGAGAAACTGCCTCTGCAAGAAGTGTGTATAAACACAAGATTTTTTCTAAAAGTGTTGTTTCAAAGCGCATTGATACAATCAAGCAGTTTTATTACAAGAAATCAAAACAATTAAAAACAAAAAATCAAACGGTTACTTTGAACTTTGAAAAGGGGAAAATGACTTATTATTTTCATGGAAATGACCTAATGTTTTCCTATGGTAAAATTAAAGGAAAAGAGTATAGGGCGTACTACTTGAAAAAACAGCTGATTCAACTCCTTGTAGACAAATCAGAAAAAAGAAAGACATATATTCAGTATTATAAAAAATCTGCAAATAAAATGATGGAAGAATATAATACAGCATCACTATATTTTACAGTTGAAAACTATGCCAGAAAAATGTTGGAAAGTATACAGCCGTCAACAACAAAGAAATCATTTGATGACTATGCCATTGTTACAAAAATAAAAGGAAATACGGTTTGGTATCACAAGGTGGATAATTGGGGCAGTGATGGATCTATTTATAGTATTGAGCCAAAGACTTTTAAAGCAGTGTTACAAGACAAATGCACGATAAAGGATGCTTCAGAAAGTCCTGAGAAGGCATATAAGAGAAGCAAGAAATGGATGAAGAAAAGGGTAGACAAATCTATTGTAGGGCAGTTTGCTGATTTAACAGTAAATAAGGGGAAGATTAAGGAAATAATGATTCCGTATATGCCTTGAATTGTTACAAGGGAGAGAAAAATATGTAAATGTTCAACGGTGAGAATGACAACAACGTCAAAGTATCACTTGAAACCCTAAAGAAATTCGTGTATAATAACAATATAAGACTTATAAAGTCACCCGTACGGCTAAGCCTATACTGGTCGTGGGAAAATTAAAAAAAGGAGAGTGTAACTATGAGAAGAAAAATTCAGAAGTATTTAAGTGGTGAGAGAGAGGGTTTCTCTCTGATTGAGTTAATCATCGTTATTGCTATTATGGCAATCTTGATTGGCGTTGTGGCATTGGTAGTGCTTCCTTACTTGGAAAGCGCAAGAGAATCATCTGATCGTGCATCGTTATCAGCAGTAAGTACAGCATTTAATTCGGCAGTTACAAAAGGAAATGCAGCTAAAGAATATAAAACACCGACGGCGATTTCATCAGATGCTACTTTAAAAGCAGCGGTTGAGAAGTATATGAAGAGTAACAAGGATTCTGCAAGCAGTATTGCGGATGCCGAGGCTTTCCAGTCAACAGCATGCTCTGGCTGCAAGTTTTACGCAGTTAATACAAAAGATGCATCAGGAAAATCTACGACATATGTTATGATTTCTAAAGATGGACAGAAACCTGCTGTAGATAGTGATGGTCAGCCATTTAAAGAGTAAAAATAATTAATTAAAATTTACAAGGGAGAGCCCGCTATGGCATTGGAACACTTTATCCTCTACATAATTGTATTCTTGTATGGCATCATAATAGGAAGTTTTCTTAATGTATGCATATACCGGATGCCAAAGGGGGAAAGTGTTGTCACAGTGGGCTCCCATTGTATGAATTGCAAGCACCCTTTGAAGTGGTATGATTTGTTTCCTGTGTTTAGTTATTTGGTGCTTCGTGGCAAATGCCGGTACTGCGGGGCAAAGATTTCGATTCAGTATCCGCTTGTCGAACTGGCAAACGGGATTTTATACGTTTTAGTGGTTGCTATCTGCGGATTGAATCCGGACAGTATCCTTTGGTGTGTCCTTACTTCTATCATGATAGTCATTGCGGTGACGGATTTAAAGACGATGAAGTTTCCGACTGTTTGTGAGATTTTGATGATTGTCGTTGGGGTAGTTCATTTATTCTTTCATGCGTCACAGTGGCTGTATTACATCGCAGGCGCTTTGTTTATGGGAGTATTTTTACTTGTGTGCGCACTTCTGTTTAAAAAGGTTACGGGAAAAGCAGGACTTGGTTTGGGCGACATTGAATTCATGGCGTGTATTGGGTTGTGTATCGGATTTGGACATTCTTTACTGGCACTGATTGTCGGCTGCCTGCTTGGTGCAGTGATTCAGGGGGGGATTCAGTTATACCATAAAAAATCAGGAAGATTTCCAACAACTCCTTATCTGGCGATGGGAGTTTATCTTGTTTTGTTATGGGGCGATACCGTGTTAAATTGGTACGTCCGTACTTTTGTATATTAACATTTGCCATTTTTAGAGTGCTTTATCATAAAGCATTGTAAAAATGGCGAAAGGGATTATAGGAGGATGAATGAATGGCGAAAAAAGTAATTGTTGTACGAATTGGTACAAATGAAGTTCAGATTGTGCATATGGAATATACGGCAAATTATCCGACCGTATATGGCTGTGTACGTTTTCCTACGCCGGAAAATGCAGTAAAAGACGGTATGATTATAGAGGTTACTGAACTGGCAACCTGCATCCGGAAAGCATGTGCAGATAAAGGGATTCGCACGAAGGATGTTATTTTTACCGTAGCGAGCGGAAAGATTGCAAGCCGTGAAACCAGTGTTCCAATTGCTAAAAAGAAAATGAAAATCCAGCCGTTAGTTATGGCAAAAGTGTTGGATTTGTTCCCGATTGACGTGGAAAAATATATTTTTTCTTATGTGGAACAGGGGGAACCGAAGAAAACAGAAGAGGGCGGACTTATTCAGGATGTCATGGTGTTTGCAGCACCGTCTGATTTGATTGATTCCTATTACACACTTGCTAATGCGGCAGGACTTCATATTGAATCAATTGATGCTGATGGAAACGCTGTTTTCCAGGTGATGCGCCGTCAGGTTAAAAGCAAAGAGGGCGTTACAATGTCGATTCAGATTAACCAGTCGGCAACGCTTGTTAATATTATCAGTGATAATAAACTTTTGCTACAGCGAGTAGTTCCGTATGGAATTAACGTATTTACAGAGGTTCTCTTGCAAGAACCGGTATTTCAGGTGCAGACGGAAGAAGAAGCCTATACACTTCTGAAACGGAATCGTGTGATTTTACACAACTTAAATTCAGAAAATCCGGAGAATAATCCGTCATTGGATAAAAGAATTGAAGTGACAGATAATGCGTCTTATCTGATTGGCAATATTGGACGAGTGATTGAATATTATAATTCCAAATACAAAGACCGGCCGATACAGGAAATTATTTGCATGGGAAAAGGCTGTGCAGTAGCAGGAATTCATGAACTGTTGTCAAATGAACTGGGAATCCAGACACATACGCCGGAAGAACTTGCAGGCGTTCGCTTTAACCGTAAAGTAAATATTAACGCTTACATTTTACAGTATATTAACTGTTTTGGAGCTGTTTTTGATTCGGTTCATTTTGTATCCAACGCCGTGCGTCAAAAAGAAGAAAAGAAAGGTTCCATGACAGGCGCAGTTCTGATTTTTGCAGGCTGCCTTTTGATTAGTATTTTAGTGGGTGGCTTTTCTGTGATGCGATTGTTGCAGGAAAAAGAAACCAACCGTATGTGGACGAACCGCGTACAGGCGATGGAACCGGTAGAGTCTGAATTCGCTACCTTGCTGGAAGAGGTAGTGAATCGGAAAATGCTCGATGTGTTTGATTTATATTGTGATAATAAAAACAATCATTTTCATGCCTTGTTAAAGAGTATGGAAGCACAGTGCCCGAAATCCTTTAAGATTCAGAGCATTACCAGTGATGAAGAAAAAGTTACGATTAATGCAATCAGTACCGATAAACTTTTATCGCTGTCTGCCCTGCAGATTCAGCTTGAAAAAATTGATGGAATTTCCAGTGTGAAAATTGACTCGATTACCGAGACCAACGAAGCACTGACAAAGAAGAAACAATATTCATATACGATAACCTTTGCCTACAATAAAGTGGTGGATGCGAATAAAAAAGCATCTGAGATAGAGGGCAGTCAGACAGAGTAAAAAGAGAGCGGGGATGAAATGATGAAGAATGGATTGACAACCGTACAAAAACGATTGATATTGATTCTTGGCGGATTATTGATTCTGCTTGGAACCGTGATATTTGTATTTCAAAGAAATATGAAGCAGGCAAATCGTTTGAAAACGGATTCCAGTCAGAAAATGAATGAAGTGAATTATTTAAGTGATTTACAGATTCGCGTAAATGAGATGAATGCTTCTCAGGCAAAGACGCAGAAGGAAATTCAGAAAAAATCGCAGACGTATCCGTGCAAGATGACACAGCAGAAAGCGATTAGTAATATTTACAAAATGTCAGTGGCAAGTGGTGTTCGTCTGCGTGCAATACGTCCACAGGCAGATAAGACCTTTTTTAAGGATGGGAAGTTTATTGTGACAACAGGAACCGGTGATGATGCGGAGCAGTCCACAGAATCCGAAGAAACGACGTTGAGTGATGTGGAAAAGAATCCGGAGAAAAAAGTTTCTGTTATGAAGATGGTTGGAAAGGCTTCTCCTTATGAAATTGAGTTGACCGGTACGAAAAAACAGATTTTAAAGGCAATTGACTGGGTGGCAAAAAATGTAGAACCAATGTCGGTTGTATCAATTAACCTTACGTTTGATAACAGTACCGGAAAATTAAGTGGAACGATTTTAGTTCACTTTTTCAGCTTGAATGGAAACGGAAAGGCATATGTTGAGCCGGATATTTCAGGCATCATTCTTGGAAATGAAGATGTTTTCGGTACGTTTAAGAAATAAGGTATATATAAGTTGTATGTGAGTGAAGGGAAGTGAGAGAATGAAAAGACAGGTACAGGGGTTTTCGCTGATTGAAGTATTGATTGCGATTGCCATTTTGGGTGTCGCTTCATTGGCTCTACTTTCCTTTTTTTCGAGTGCAAATTTTTATTCATCAACCGGTAAGAGCACGCAGGAAGCAGATCTTGTGGCACAATCGGTATTAGAAGAGGTAGACTCCTGCAAGACACTTACGGATATTGACAGTCAGTTGATGGCGGCGACAGGCAGTGCGTGGACGCTTGTGAAAAAAAAGAACAAGCAGATGACATTGTCTAAAAAAGTCACATTAAATGGCTCTGATTATCAGGCACGCGTGTTATTTGATTATGATTATGACACAACGGATTCTGAGGGAAACCAGGTGGAATCCAAATACAATAATTATGAGCAGCCAAAGCTGCAGGAAATTTATTCGGCGAAAAATGCTGTTATTGTTGAATCTGACCAGATGCAGGCGGCGGTAAGTCATTTTTACTACAAAAATCTGAGTGTCAGCAAAAGCACAATTGAAAATGGACTTTCAAGAGATATTGTGATTGATATTCAGAATGATACGGAACAGGAAGGCATTTACCGGATTGATGTTTCCTACCGTTATTCATATAATGGGTCTGAGTTTAGCGCGGTAGTGAAAAACCAGAAAGCGGAAAAAGAGACATTAGAAAATATATACATTTTATATAATCTTCTTCATGACAATGCTTTGACGGATTCGGTTGAAGTGAATATGGGAGATTTATCAATTGACGAAGCGAAACAGTTGAAGTTCTATTTCATATGCCAGAAAGGAGATGCAGCACCGGCGGCAGGCTATAAAATTATGCTTAGTGGCTCTGGGAATTTCTTACAGCCTGTTTATTATACAAACGGGGCGTCTCTTTCTGCCGGAAGTTTTCAGACAGATTTTGTTACCCATGAAAAGCAGGAGAGAATCGCCGGTGTTACGGTAGATGTTTATGAAGCGTCAGAAACGAATTATTCAGAGGATAATCGAATTGTCCGTCTGCAATCATCGAAGGGGGCGTGAAAAGGATGCGAAATACGATAAAAAATATTTGGCATAGAGAAAGAGAGGGTTCCTCATTGGTTACCGTAATCATTGGGATTCTTTTTATTGCTGCCATTGGAACGATTCTTTTGACGATTGCAAGCCGTTATTTGATTTCAGTAAATGTTGACCACAACGCATCGGATAATTTTTACCAGACCGAAGGAATTCTTGAGGAAGTAAAGACCGGACTTTTGGAGTATGCCGGGGATGCAGGAGAAGAAGCTTATAAAGATGTGGTGGAGCATTACACAAAGACAAAAGACAGTATGCACAAAACTTTTTCCGAAAAGTATATCAGTTTGCTGGCATCAAAACTGATGGGATATTCGTATGCGTGGGATGAAAGCAAAGTGGGAACGGAGCAGAACTGTGACCTTTCCATTTTGAAGAAATTGTCGAAAGTTCCGGATGCCGTTACAACGCAGAAGGGAACGAACTTAGCATTTGTGATTGATGTGGATTCGGATAACCAGTATTCGCTGACCATTAAAAATATGATGATTGACTATACGGACGCTGCGGATTACCGCTCGACGATTCGCACCGATCTTTGCATGAAGGTGCCGGATTACAAATTTGAGGGGGATTCTACGTTAGAGGAGATTAAGGATTACATTGTAATTTCGGATTCTTCTTTGGCGGTAGCGAATAATGATAATAACAAAGGTGTCACTTTCCGGGGAAATATTTATACCGGGGATAAAGATGCCGGTATAAAAGTAGAGAGCCAGAATGCAGCCTATTTTTACAGCCCGACCATTATCAGCAGAGGAAGTCTTGATTTGCTTGGCGGTGCGACGGTTTCTTTACAGGGTGAAAAAGCAGCGGGAAATCTGTGGGTACAGAACATCCGCCTGAAATCACAGGGGATGGATTCGGAGTCAACGCTGCAGACAAAATTGGATTTGAATGAAAATGCTTATGTGGCAAATGATTTGGATATTGAGGCAAACAATTCGATTGTTACCCTTTCCGGAAAGTATTATGGCTACAGTTATAATGAGCAGAATACAAAGACAACATCGATGGCGCGCTCTGATTACAGCAGTGCGATTTTGGTGAATGGATTAAATACAACGTTGAAAGCAAAAAATCTGGATAAACTGATTCTTGCCGGAAGAACTTTTGTTTCGAGAAACGATGAGAGCGGAAATGCTAGGGTTTCCGATATTATGATGGGTGAGTCCATCGCAGTAAAGAGTAATCAGATTGCCTATCTTTTGCCGGATGAGTATATTATTCCGGAAGATGGAAGAGATGCACAGGATACACACAATCCGGTGATTCGAGGAGAAAAAATTACGATTGATAAAACAGCACTTTTAAATTCGGATATTGGAAAATATCTAGACTCTGCCGAGCCATATACGGCGAACTATAGTAACTCCGGCGGCTATGTATTTTATTATTTGAAATTTAAAGATGAGAAGAATGCAAACGAATATTTCAGAAATTACTATCAAGGTTCAAAAGAGGAAGATGGAGAAACTGTATCCAATAAGGACCAGCTTGACGAGCGGGCAAAACCGTATGTATCTACGGTGGATGATACGAATATGAAATTTTCTTCGGAACTGTTTTTAGTTGCCGGTAATGTGATTCAGAATTATTATGCGGCGGGTGGAAGCAGTATGCAGTCCGATAATTATTTTAATAATGCCGGAAATCCAAATGAAGAATTGCTAGCGGATGGCAGAAAGCAGGGTCAGGATTATGTGGGTTATCAGTTATCCCTTCTTGCCTCCGGAGCAACGGGAGGTATGCGTTTGCCGGAAAATGCAAATGCATTGGTAGCAGACCGGCTGATTGATTTTTCTAAATTAACGACGGTTATGACAAAGAAAGATGAAAAAAATTCCGGTGTAATTTATGCGACACCGGGAGATTATGTTGTAGATGGTTCGATGAAAAAGGGAATTATTATTGCCGGTGGTGATGTCGAAGTACAGAGTGATTTCGAGGGACTTATTTTAGCCAAAGGAAAAGTGACAACGACAAGAAGTAATTTGAACTTAAAATCCAATATGGTTTTGGTTGGAAAACTTTTGGAAACGGCAAAAAGTGACGATAAATTGAAAGAACTGTTTTATGGATATACCGGACGCGGTGTACAGAATGCAACGGATTTTTCATCCTGTATTTCGTATGAAAACTGGGAGAAAAACTCTTATTAAGCGGAAAATACATTGGAAAGGAGGCAGCGGACATGGAAAAAGTAAAAGAAAGAGATGGATTTTCCTTAATGGAAATGATAATTGTTATTGCCATTTTGGGAATGATTACCGGTGGTATTGCGGTTACTTATAATATGGTCCGTTCTGCCGATGTAAAGGGGATGGCTTATGATATTGATTCGAGCTTGACGAACTTGAAATCCAAAAACATGGGAAGCAATAAGCAGTTATTTATGCATTTGTATAAACAGTCAGGAAATTATTTTATTGATTATACCGAAGAGGAAAGTTACACCCCGTCAGGGGAAGGAGAGTCGGTTGGCGAATCTGGCATTTCCCTCAAATATGATGGAAAAGAATTGACGGACGGAGAGGTCATCACGATAGGAATTCAGAAAAAAGACGGCGCATTTTCCGTTGGACCTGAAGAAATTGAAGTTTATGACGATAATGTAAATGACTACATGGTATATCTGGTAAAAGATACCGGTAAACACTATGTGGAAGAATTACAGTAAAGAGTTGATTGTGGAAGGTGATTGTATGAAAGGAAAAGTACGAGCGGGATATTCGCTGATTGAATTAATGATAGCCATGGCGATTTCAGCTATTGTTCTTACGGCAATCATTGGTCTGATTGGTTTTGCAACGAGGAACATGAGAATTACACAGACCTCGGTGGATTTGCAGAATCAGGCAAAAGAGACATTAAACCACATGACGACTTATGTGATGGAAGGAAGCCGTGTCGAATGGGATGACAATAAAAAACGACTTACAATAACAAAGAATAAAATCGGTGCAGATCATAAGCCGGAGAGTTCGCTTGCAAGTTATTACTGGCAGGATGGCGATGCCGTTTATTTTGCAAAGGACACCGAGACGAAGAAGGCGGTTTTGACCTCGGATAAAAAACATCTTTTATTAGATCATGTAAAAGATTTTACATGTGAGAAAAAAGAAGATAAAGAGAAAAAGCAAAAGGATATTCTCCATATTTCACTGCAGTTGAAAAATGAAGATATGGCAGAGTTTACCTGTGATAAAGAAGTTATGATGAGAAATCAATAAAGGAGGCGGTTTTTTTGAGGACAAGAAAGAAAATATGGTTTTTATATAGTTTGATTCCAATTGTAATCGCCATTGTTGTAGGTATCGGCGTTTATACAAGAGCATTTGGTATGTTTAGTCCGAAAGAACCGTATGTGAAAGGGGAACCGGACTCAATTGCTTTGGATTCCGTGACGGATGAAGGAAAGAACTGGATTGGCGAAATGGGTACCGGAGCGAAACCGGCAATCTCGGATGTGCCGACCTGCGAAGGGAAAAAAGGAACAAAAGATAATTCGTTTGTGATTTTGGAGATTGTTGCAGACAAGGCGCAGCAGCAGATGGGGTATCTTGCGATGGATGAAAATGAGACGAAACCGCTGGATATTTTGCAGTACGGCATTGATACTGCCGCAGAGCAAAAACGATCTTATGTTCCGGGCAGTTCTTCTATTATGGGACAGGATAATTTGAAAGAAATCGGACAGTGGTTCTGCAACTGGAAATATTCGGTTTATAAAATTGGGAAAAAGGCAGAAAAAGAATCCATTCCTTATACGGAGATTGCCAAGTTATATAATGTTGAGATTACATCAAACGATTTAGAAAAGGCGGGTGTGTCAACAGAGGCATTTGACGAGCAGTTACAGAAAGGAAAAACACAGAAATTCAACAGAGAAGTTTATGATGTTCCGGCATTAATCAAAAAATATCCGGATTTTTTTGAGAAAGACAGCGATAAAAATACCATTCGTAAACCGGCAAAAGAGGATATTAATAACTGGTCGGTGAAAAAGAAAACGGAAGTTGTGACGGAAGCAGAAGAAGAGATTTATAAGAAAACCGGATATCTTGTGGCAGTAGAGCCGGGTAAAGGTGAGTTTGGTTTTGCCAGCGAGAGTGATGCTTCAAATTTCATTTTCACAAAAATGGGAACGGATGCAGACCGCTGGATTTATGTCGAGAAGGAAGAGGATTTGCCGGAGGGGGTATTGGAGAGGTACACAAACCGGACGGCACAAATTGGGCAGTATGGATTTTGGAATAACGAAACGAATATTGGTTGGACGGATTCAACATCTGAGTTATATAACTATGATAATAATCAAAATGGAAAAGAGGCTTCGGCGTTGACTGGAATGATGCTGAAATTATCCGATAACAGCAATTTGACCAGCAAATATGTGAAGTCTCCACAGGAAACAAAGGATGTTTATACCTTTTCTTATTATGGATTGAAAAATAATAACGTGTTAAAACGTCAGTTGTTCCATTTTACAACGCAGGAAGCATACGATAATTTCCACATGCAGGTTATTTGCATGACACCTTCGGAACTTAATGCCATTGGGAAAAAGGATACCAAAGAAAAGGTGGATATGATAGAGCGCGCGGATATGTTCTATCTAGGCAGTTACGATTCAGAAACAAATAATATTGCGAATGTATATAAGTTATATTATAAATACGTGGAAAATCAGAAGGATTATCAGTACGATTCGTCCAAAGTAGCAGAATTTATGGACGAGGATTTGGATTGGAATTTGTGCTTTAAATTGATATATCGTTTGTGTAATAACAAAAATCTGCCATTAGTCATGACAAACCGTCTTGGTAATCTAGAAAAATATGGAACGGCAGATGTTAAGATGTATCAATCGAAAAAGACGCCGAATGTGACGAGAAAAGCGACGCTGAATAATTTGGCAAAACTTTATATCATTGCGTCACAGTTTGATTTGACGGCGAAAAAAGAAGAGGATGAATCGTATATCCGAACTTTTTATGATGACATTTTGATGACGGGAAAATTAGAGCAGATAGTTTTAAATGATACGGCGAAAACAGATGCAAAAACGCCGGCAGATAACACCGGTTATTATGTCAGACCTAAGACAATTGAAACCGATGATTTGACCGAAAAGCAAAAGTGTTATTATTTGTGGAATCCGCTTACTTTCTATCCGGAAGCAGATGAGATGGATGCGCTCTGGAGTACAGACAGCCAATGTAATATTAACGTAGATAAATTTGTTTCCTATGGCTATAATCGTTCTTATTTTGATGTGAATGATGCGAGTAATATTTTTACATCATCAAAGATGGGAATGAAAGCCAAGGGCAGTGACGGTGAACATGGTAATGTGGCAATTCCGCAAAATGCAAACAATGAAAACTATTCGACATTACTTGGTAATACGGAAAATGCAGATGTTTTAAATGTTGCGATGGATACGGCATTTCAGATTATGAATAATCGTCCGGAAACCGTAAATAATTTGGTCGTAAAGGCATTAAAACAGGCAAAGAAATATGTGAAATTAGCCGATGATTCGGTTTTGATTGATTATTCGTCCGACCGTTCGTATACCAGCGAAACCTCGTATCTGAAAGTTCAGATTCACGATAATAACAATACTGAAGATGGTTTGGTGACAAAGATATCGCTAAAGAACGAGAGCGGTGAAACGGCACCCGGCTCAAATCTTATTCTGTATACGACAAAGGATATGACGACAGCTTGCGAGAAAACTACCTATAGTGGTAAGACCGGTTATCAGGTAAAAACATCGGCGCCTTTGATTGCGTATATCCCATATTCCATAAAGGATTGGGCAAAGGGATATAACATCATCGAATTTGAAACCGTAGGAAGAACGTACAGCGAGCGCAAGAAAAAGACGATTATGGGCAGCCCTGTCACCTCTCAGATTACGATTGGTGAGCGGACGCTGTTTAGTCTGGAATAAGAAACGGAAGTGGAATTATGCAGAGTATTAAAGATATAAAGCAATTGTTTGAACAGGCGGAAAAAGAGCAGTGGAATGCTCTTTTTTCGCAGTATAAAACGGATGAACGTGCAGGTGTGCAGAAACTTATTACACAGTATGAGAATAAGCTCTTGAAACACAAAAAGGAGCAGGAAAGACTGTATCGAATGCTAGAGTTTGAGCGCAAATATGGGGATGAATTTTCCTGTATCTGCGGTATTGATGAGGCGGGGCGCGGACCGTTTGCGGGACCTGTTGTTGCAGGGGCAGTCATTCTGCCAAAAGGACTTACGATTGAAGGGTTAAACGATTCAAAACAGGTGAGTGCAAAAAAGCGTGAGGAATTGTATGATGAAATTAAGGAAAAGGCTGTGAGTGTCGGCATTGGCATGAGTTCACCGGCAAGAATTGATGAAATCAATATTTTACAGGCGACTTATGAAGCTATGCAGCATGCGGTCGAGGATTTGGATGTTGTTCCGGATTTGTTATTAAACGATGCGGTTACGATTCCTTTGATTCCGATTCGTCAGGTCGGTATTATAAAAGGAGATGCAAGAAGTTTATCCATAGCGGCTGCCAGCATTATGGCAAAGGTTACGAGGGACCGCATGATGGTCGAATACGCAGAACTTTATCCGGAATATGGCTTTGAAAAAAATAAAGGATATGGTTCGGCAGAGCACCGTGAGGCACTGAAAAAATACGGACAGTGTCCGATTCACAGGAGCACATTTATTCATAACTGGATTTCCTAAGGAGGGAATAAGTATGGCATATGAAAAGGAAAAAAAGACGGCGGTTGCGCTTGAATATACGCCGGGTGAGCAGGCTCCAAAGGTCATTGCCAGTGGACGCGGTTATCTGGCAGATAAAATCATAGATGTGGCAAAAGAGGAAAATGTGCCGATTCATAAAGACGAAAAACTTGCCCGCTCGCTGTCGGTTCTTGATATTGGAGAATATATTCCGCAGGAGTTGTACTCAATTGTGGCAGAGGTGTTAGTTTTTGTGGATGATATGGACAAAATTCAAAGTAAGGTGAAGAAAAAATAATGAATCAACGAGAAGTGGGAGCAAAAAAAGAAGAGCAGGCGGGAGAATATTTGAAATCCTGCGGCTATGAACTGGAAGCAAAAAATTATTATTGTCGGTTTGGCGAGATTGACATTATTGCCAGAGAAGGAAAGTATCTTTGCTTTGTCGAGGTTAAATATCGGAAAAATGAAAAATACGGTGCGCCGGAAGGTGCTATTTCGCCCACGAAAATAAAACGGATTTGCAAAACGAGTCAGTTTTATTTATGGGAGCATAAATTGCCGGAGGATACACCGGTGCGGTATGATGTCGTGTTTATAATCGGGGATGAATGTCGCCTTGTGCGGGATGCCTTTTCATTTTCCGGCTGAAAGAAAGTAGAACGTTTACTTGCTTTTTGTTTCTAAAAGCAATATAATAGGATAAATTGGCAGAAATGGAGGATGAGCATGGGAAAAGCAATATTGGCTATTGTTGGACGGCCGAATGTTGGAAAGTCAACATTATTTAATACATTAGCCGGGGAAAAGATTTCGATTGTAGAAGACCATCCCGGTGTTACCAGAGACCGTATTTATGCAGATGTTACATGGCTGAATCATTCCTTTTCAATGATTGATACCGGTGGTATTGAGATGGATTCAAAGGATAAGATGTTAAAGCACATGAGAGAACAGGCGGACATTGCGATTGACACAGCGGATGTGATTTTGTTCCTCGTGGATGTGAGACAGGGACTTGTAGATGCGGATTTTAAAGTGGCAGATATGCTGAGAAAATCCGGGAAACCGGTGATTTTAGTTGTAAATAAAGTCGACAATTTTGAAAAATATATGCCGGATGTGTATGAATTTTACAATTTGGGTATTGGAGACCCGCATCCGATTTCCGCAGCATCTAAGCTTGGTATTGGTGATATGTTGGATGCGGTTTTGGAATTGTTTGATTTGGAAAAAATTGAAGAGGAAGAGGATGACAGACCTAAGATTGCCATTGTCGGTAAGCCAAATGCCGGAAAGTCTTCTTTAATTAATAATCTGTTAGGTGAAAATCGTGTTATTGTTTCGGATGTTGCCGGAACAACAAGAGATGCGATTGACACAGAAATTGTTTACAATGGCACGGAATATGTGTTTATTGATACTGCCGGACTCAGACGGAAGAGTAAAATTAAGGAAAATATTGAACGCTACAGTATTATTCGCACAGTTGCAGCAATTGAGCGCTCGGATGTGGTCATTCTGATGATTGATGCCACGGAAGGCGTGTCTGAGCAGGATGCGAAAATTGCGGGAATTGCCCACGACAGAGGCCGTGGATTGATTATTGCGGTCAACAAATGGGATGCAATCGAAAAAGACAATCATACGGTGAAAGAATATACGAAAAAAGTACGGGATATTTTGTCTTTTGTTCCGTATGCGGAAATTATTTTTATTTCTGCTCTGACCGGACAGCGTACAAAGAAAATTTTTGATTTACTTGAAACGGTTATTGAGAATCACGCAATGCGCATCCAGACCGGTGTGCTAAATGAGATTTTGATGGAGGCAGTCGCATTACAGCAGCCACCTTCTGACAAAGGAAAGCGGTTGAAACTGTTTTATATGACACAGGTGAGTACAAAGCCGCCGACGTTTGTTTTGTTTGTCAATAAAAAAGAACTGATGCATTTTTCGTATCAGCGGTATATCGAAAACCGGATTCGTGATACATTTGGTTTTATGGGTACACCGATTCGTATTTTTATCAGGGAACGTAAAGAAAAGGAGTAATTTATCATGGAACTTGTTTATTCAATAATCTTTTTAATCATTGGTTATGGCTTTGGAAGCTTTTCAACCGGATATGTGGTTGGAAGGATGAGTGGACATAATATCCAGTCGGAGGGAAGTGGAAACATTGGCACGACCAATGCTCTTCGTACTATGGGAGCAAAAGGCGGTGCGCTTACCTTTGCCGGAGATTTATTAAAGGCATTTATTCCGACACTTTTGGTGCGCTTTGTTTTCTGCCCGAACATGGGGTATTCACCGGAACTGACCTATCTTATGACTTTGGTGATTGGTCTTGGTGTTGTAATTGGACATAATTTCCCTTTTTACCTTCATTTTAAAGGCGGCAAGGGAATTGCGGTATCGGCGGCAGTTATTGTTGCTTCTTCATCCAATACGAGTCTTGGCTGGATTATGATTGGTGTCTTTTTGGCAGTATTTATTATTGTAGTTGGAATTACCAGATATGTGTCTCTTGGCTCGTTGATTGTTGTGTGGTATTTTCCACTTTATGTAATTTTAGAGTACCATAGGATTGAAACGTCTTTGTTTGTCATTATGCTTTTCATTGCGCTGCTTTTTACAGCACTTGCCTACTTTAAGCATGCGGGGAACATAAGACGGTTAATGAATCATACAGAACGTAAATTGGGAGAAAAAAAGGAAAAGGAGAACGAATAGATGAAACATGTTAGTTTTTTAGGAGCAGGAAGCTGGGGAACCGCACTTGCCATTTTGTGTGCAAACAATGGACATCAGGTTACGATTTGGTCAAAGGTGAAAGCAGAGACCGATATGCTCAAAGAGCATAGAGAACATCTGGAACGTCTGCCTGGTGTAAAACTTCCGGATAGTATTGTGATTGAAGAAGATTTGGAAAAGGCATGTACCAATCAGGATGTTATTGTATGGTCAGTCGCTTCTCCGTTTGTCCGTTCGACGGCACAGGAAGCAAAGCCTTTTATCAAAGATAATCAGATTATTGTAAATGTCGGCAAGGGAATCGAGGAAAACACATTGATGACATTATGTGGAATCCTTGAGGATGAGCTGCCGATGGCAGATGTCTGTGTCCTTTCCGGACCAAGCCATGCGGAAGAAGTTTCCCATGGAGTACCAACAACGGTTGTTGTCGGAGCAAAGACGGAAAAGACGGCGATGTTTGTACAGGATGTGTTTATGAGTGACCGCTTCCGTGTATATACAAGTCCGGATATGATTGGTATTGAACTTGGCGGTGCACTGAAAAACGTGATTGCACTGGCTGCCGGTATTCTGGACGGTATGGGACTTGGCGATAATACGAAAGCTGCTTTGATGACACGCGGAATTGCTGAGATTTCCAGACTTGGTGTGGAACTTGGCGGAAAAATGGAAACATTCTGCGGTTTATCAGGTATTGGTGATTTGATTGTAACCTGTATCAGCACCCACAGCCGGAATCATAACTGCGGTTATATGTTAGGGCAGGGCAAGACGTTAGAGGAAGCAAAGAAAGAAATCAAGCAGGTTATCGAGGGCGTAAACTGTGCAAAAGCTGCGATGGCACTTGCCAATAAAAACCACGTAACAATGCCAATTGTGGAACAGATTAACGCAATTTTGTTCTCCGATAAAACGGCAGAGCAGGCAGTGGCAGACTTGCTGATGCGTGATAAAGTCAGTGAGTACAAGAGTTTGACGTGGTAGGGAATGCCTAAACGTAAGCAGAAAGTCTAAAATACAAATATTTGCCAGCGGATTTTTGCACTTGTAGTGAATTAAAAATCCGCTGGCTTTTCAATACGGATATTTTTTTGTGCCGGCAGCCATTAAGGCAACTCTGTTTCGTAGATTTTAGCGAAAGAGTTGTTTTGGTATCTTCATGATAAATTGGTGTTGACACGTAAATGTGTGTGTGATAGTATATGTATAACAGTTAGGGTGCTTTGTGACCCTGACGTTATCTATCAGTACGGGCTTGTACTGGTTTCGACAGGCCAGCTGAAGACGGTGAAGCTATCCGTGGACTGTGACCACGTTAAAACGCAGACTTAAATTTAAACGCTGATAATAATAAATTAGCTTACGCTGCCTAATTATGGCGGCTGTTGTGCTTAGGCGTCCTACAACCTAGGTTACAGCATCATTCCTTTGTAGGGAACCTTGCCGGTAAAGCTTTGAATCGGTAAGAGAAACATGAAGCTACTGATATTTAGTGGGTGTTAGTTCCCGCTATTTGGAGGGAATGGTTTTCGCAAGAAAACAAAAGAACTGACTATGATAGTAGAAGAACGTGGGATTCTGGTTTGGACGCGGGTTCGACTCCCGCCAGGTCCATTATATGCACTGAGGAGGGACTCAACGAAGTTGGGAGGAGTTCTGACGACATATGTAGAGTATGTCCGAAGTTGTTTGGTGTATCGAAAAAGATAGCGGTGCTGTATATGAATAAAGATATACAGTACCGTTATTTTTATGGTATAATTCGGATATGAATTTGACAAAATGGGATTTATAGAAGAGATGTAAAGGCAATCGGTAAACATATTAATAATGCATTAAACAAAGAAATGTGCAAAAAATGCACATTCCAAATTCTGACAGGCCGCTTCAGTTTTATTGTTTGGAGGTAATTATTTCTGTAGGTTATAGAGTGAAATCTAATCGGGGCGTAGAATTTAGACAATGGGCTAATAATGTGCTTTATGAAAAGCGACAAAAGAGGATAAGCGAAGGTGCTTTAGTGGCAATAACATTGATGAGTGCAGAGTCAGATCCCAAAGAAAAAGATTTTATTGGAGACTTGGTAAGGGCAGTTGCAGCTGGATAGGGAAAGTCGAATGTGTGTAGGCTCGATATATGCTAAACAAAGTAATTCTTGTGAAGATCCAAATGAACAGAAAAAAGAGATGTAGTAATGTAAAATAATATCGAAATTTGGAAAAAAGAACAAAATGTATCAGAAAAGAGATTGCGTTGACTAAAAACAGAGAATATGTTATTATGGTTTTGTACATAGACGAATTGTGGAGGTGACAAAATGGGAGAATTTATTGTCCGTTTGTCTTCATTGACATTGCAAAATATCAAAAATGTAAAAAAAGGTACTGTTTTTATGCCTATGGCTAATGAAAAATCACTTAATGTTGGCGGTGCAGAGATTCTTGGTATCTATGGACAGAATGGTTCAGGAAAAACGGCTGTTGTAGATGGTTTATATTTCCTCCAGCAGATAATGATTGGTGAGACCATTGATCAGAGTATAAGTGATTATATTGGAGTGGACGATGATGCGGCTCATATGAATGCTGAATTTAAGATATTTGGTAAGAAAAAAATATATG
>OGJH01001261.1_pt1 | contig 23026 bp, 20 predicted proteins | sample 1572021 | NCBI WGS metagenome assembly OGJH01 (sample SAMEA2582098, study PRJEB24529) | metagenome | biome: Human gut stool | place: China | collected 2011
ACGTACATAATTACACAGCCGTAGTAACAAAGGCAGCCACCTGTGCAGAGGAAGGCGTTAAGACTTATACCTGCTCATGCGGCAGTTCCTACACCGAGTCGGTTCCTGTCATTGCACACAGCTTCGGTGATTACATCTACAATGACGATGCCACTACCGAGAAGGACGGCACCAGGACAGCCACCTGCTCCGTATGTGGTAAGACGGACACTGTAACCGCTGAGGGAACCAAGAAGACACTGCCTAGCTGGTATGACGAGCACCCGGGGATACCACTTAATGTGGCTACGGGAAATCAGATTGATGGGTCGCTGGAGGCGTACTTTGACCCGGGACAATTTAATTGGGATTCATATGCAGATGGCTGTTGGAATTTCGATTATAATGCTACTATGGAGTATGTAGGAATTTATGCAGAAGGACACATATATCATGGCTATCTGTATAAATAGTTAAATAAATCAAATAGCTCTTTTGTATTTAAGACGTATGTAAATAGTTTACACACGTCTTTTTATTATGCGTCAAACACTTCTGTCATATCTTATATGACAAACTTTATACGACAAACAAAAATTTTCAAAGTAAGGAGGAATAATTCAATGAAAAGGAAAAGAAAAACAACAATAAGAATACTCGCATTGTTTCTTACAGTAGTACTTATGGTGACAGGTATTGGCATTGAGAATGTTTCAGCATTCTGGAATGCTGACAACCCTGAAGATGGAACATATCGACCAGCTGCAACGATAACCATTGAACTTATGAAATGCTACCACAAAGACAAAAAAGACCCTGAGTATTCAAAGCATTATGATAGTAATGGTAATCATGTTCTAAGCAGTGAGGCGATTAAGCAGGATAGAGAAGAATGGAAGGATGATAGTGAAAATAATAAAAATGGGTCGTCTGCAGTAAAGACAATTACAAGAAGTCCCCGTGTCAACAATGACACCGCCGCCGGTACCGCACTCATCGACGCCAACAAGTACATCTATGAATACGAGATGTCCTATGACGAGAGCGAGCAGGTTGATTACGCTGTCATCACACAGCCGGAGATTACACACTACAGCGACAGTGAGCGTGCCGGATACCCGGGGCTTAGAGAGGACCATGTCAGGATGTACTGGGTAGGTGAGTACGATGAGTCCATTACGAAGCTTAAGGATGCGTACGTCGAAGACCCGAATGATAGTGGACATGTGATACCCGGAACGGATGGTGACATTGGCTGGTTTGACTTCAAAGGTATGTGTTATCCGACCATAAATCATGCGCTCAGCCAGCAGACGTGGGAGACAGTCGGTGACCATGAAGCATTCCAGGATAAGAGTTCACCTCTGCTTTTCCGCTCCCCATCAGGTGAACTCAGTTCATCTCTGCTTTTTCGCTGCCCATCAGGTGAACTCAGTTCACCTCTGCTTTTCCTCTACCACCTCAGGTGAACTCAGTTCACCTCTGCTTTTACTCTGCCCATCAGGTGAACTCAGTTCACCTCCTCTCTAGGCATAAAAAATCATCCCTCATAAAAAATATGACAAATGTTAAAATCCTCAAAAAAGCAGACATAACAATTTTGTCATGTCTGCTTATCATCAAATCTAAATTTTATTCAGAGATTGCACCCTTTATACTGCACTGTTACAACATAAACTCTCCTTGCATTCTTATCTATTTTATATATGGCAATGTAATTATCTATTATTAACTGCTTGTAACCATTTCCTGCGTATCTACCATTTAGCCGTTCCTGATGTGATTCCGGAAATCTCTCTAATGACTTAATTGCATTCCAGATTCTATCAGTTTGCCCTTTGGCATTCTCAGGAGATAATTTTTCAAATGCAATGTACGCATATATATCATCTATATCTCTATATGCTTTCGGATATAACATTACCTCATACTTATCCATAATATTTTTTGTTCAGCCTTTCAATTGCATTATCTAACGATATAGGCTTAGCACCTTCCATAACTTCTGATTCAGATTCATATATAGCCTGATCAATTTTGTTTTCAAGAACAATTTTTTCATAAAGTTCCACACTCATTACAACAAGGTCACTATAACCATTTTTTGTAATAAAAATAGGCTCTTGTTTTTTATGTGCCAGTTCTGAAATTTCACTTGTATTTCTCAAATCCCTAATCGGCATAATTGTCGGCATAAAATCCACCTCTCCTTCCATGTCATTATTATAGCATAATTATGTCACGCAATCAATATTATTATTCGAACGCCCAAAATTCGCCTCTACTTTCCTGGGGCTCCTCAGGTGAACTCAGTTCACCTCCGCTTTTCCTCTACCACCTCAGGTGAACTCAGTTCACCTCTGCTTTTCCTCTGCCCATCAGGTGAACTCAGTTCACCTCTGCTTTTCCTCTGCTCCTCAGGTGAACTCAGTTCACCTCTGCTTTCCCGCGGCTTCTCAGATGAACTCAGTTCACCTCCCCCTATTCACAATTCATTATTTTAGACTTTTAAATAATGTCGACAATTTTATAGCAAATGCCGACACTATTTTTGTAGACATGGATACTATCTTACGATATAATATAAATATAGAGAACACATTACCGGTAATTACCTCTAAATAACTTACCTAATTGGAGGATAAATAAAATGTGTAAAGTAATTTCAATCATCAATAATAAGGGAGGGGTAGGCAAAACTACCTCTACAGGTATAATTGCTCAGCTGCTCGCCTATCTTGGAAAGCATGTATTAATTGTAGACCTCGATTCACAATCAAATCTATCTATGATGTTAGGTCAATATGAGGAAGATAGCCCGGATGTAATAGAGGGACTTGTCATTCCTGAACATCCCAATATAGCGGAGCTTTTTAAGTACAGATATCGTGACCTTGGAAATGTTACTAAACTTATCAGGCACACGTCAGTGTCTAATCTTGATATCATACCATCAAGTAAACGACACAAAAATACGCAGCTAAATATTGCTAAAAATGAAACCGGAAACAACAATGTTATCTTAAAAAGAGCTCTTTCACTCATTCGTGATAGTTACGATTTTATTCTAATAGACAATGCCCCTGCAAATGACATTCTCACAGTCAACAGTCTTTTTATCTCCGACCTCGTCATTGTGCCTGTAAGGCTTGAAGGATTTTCTTACAAAGGGCTTCGAGAAACCATCGATACATTGCTGTACATAAAAGATGAACATGATATTGAAAGTATTAAATTTGGCGGTGCTTTTATTACCCAGGCGGAAATAAATACGAATATATATAAAGCACTCAAGTCCAATTATACCGATGAGCTTGGCGGACGTTTTTATGAAACACCAATTAGAAAAGATATTCACATCAGCGAACTGGAAACTAATTTTACCCCGCTGCTTGAGTATTGCCCTAATACCAATGCCGTTTTTGATTACAGCAATTTAATCCTTGAACTTGGCATACTCGATGATAAGACGTCCGCAATGCTCCGCCGCTCAATAGGCGCATAAGGTATGAGGTGAACTGAGTTCACCTCACTCACACATGAAAACATTTCAGGTGAACTCAGTTCACCTCATCTACAGAAAGGATATAACAATATGGCAAAACAAAAGTTTAATTTTCAGCTGACTAATCCAGCAGCTCAACCTGTGGCCGTTTCCGGCGAACAGGGCACCAACGCCGGCACTGTTGCCTCCATAGTGCAACGTCTTGATAATAATGATAAAAATCCGTTTGAGATTAAGCTGGTTCCCCGCAGCCGGATTCGCATGAATAAAAAGAACAGCTATCCTATTGAGGATATAGACTCTCTTGCAAAGTCAATTTTAGAGTTCGGCTTGCAGCAAAACCTCGTAGTTGTTTATGAAAGCGAAGAGGATATATACATAATTGAGACCGGTCACCGCCGTGCCACAGCTCTCAATATGCTGATTGACAAGTATTCCGGCAATACAGATTATCCGGATTATGACTTATATATGAAGAATGTAGCTCCTTATGAAAAAGGATTTCCATGTAGGGTAATTTATTTAGAAGATGGAATTGAGTATGATATATCTGGTGACACTGACTTGTCAACTATACCCACAAGCGTCATAGACAGCGAAATCCGTTTATATATTACGAACGAAGAGATAAGAGCAAAAAATCCGGCAAGAACAGCTCAGGCTATAGCAAGGCTCAAACAATTGTATGACGCTAAAAATGCAGCACTCAACCATTCTGATAAAATAAACGTAAATAGTGAAATAGCCGAAAACCTCAATATCAGTCCCCGCCAGGTGGCAAAGTACAACTCTATTGAAAACCTCATTCCTGAATTGCGAAGCTTATTTATCAACAACAATATCACATTATCAAGCGCATCCGGTTACGCACAGCTCACACCCGATGACCAGAAGCAGATATATCAGATTTTCAAAACACATGAAGACCTGAGTACCCGACAGATAAATGAACTTATTCAAAGCAACCAGGAACTTAATCAACAGATTAAAATACAGGAAGCTGCAATTGAAAATTTATCATCTCCCCATAACTCGACCGGTGGTAATAATGATGAAGTTATTAAATTAAAAAAACAAATCTATGACCTAAAATCACAGCAAAAAACTATATTAACCGAAAATTCCGAACTTAAATCGCAAATGCTGGCTAAAAGAAGTCTAAAAATCACATACGATTCTTTAGTTAGTCTATCTTCACGTTTTATCAAAGAAGCCACAGAATACTCCGCTTCTAAGCTATCCTGCGATTCAGCAAAGCTTGATAAAGCACTCTCACTGCTTGCTGAAATATCTGAACTGGATTTATTTTAAACAGGAGATGAGGTGAACTCAGTTCACCTCATCCCCCTCCTCAGCCTTAACACTATCACAAACATTCTCAATAGTTGGAGTCAGCATATATCTTTCCAGCAACTTTTTTATATCTGAAAAATCGTATATATCACAAACTTTAATGCGTAATAGCTTTATACCCGCATCTGCATATAATTCATTTTTAAAAGTATCATTTTTTTGACTTGTTGCAAAATCATGCGTATAATCATCCAGTTCAATAGCCAAAATCGGCTTTGCTATATCTACCTCTGTTATAACGAAATCCATATGTTTAGCTGCAATCCTTTGAAGATTAACTGAATAATATTCATTAATATATTTTACCCTAAAAATATCAGCCAGCCTTACTTTATAGTGTATTTCTACATTATACTGTTTTAATGCTTGCCTTAATTGCGTGTAAAATTTCTGTTCCGTGGGTGTAAGCAATGAATTCATCAATGTGTAATATTTATAATATTTTTTATCCATGTTTCCACTTACAGCTGTATCTTTTTTTATGAAATCTTGCTCTTTGTTCTTCCACGCTGCATATCGCATATTATTATTATAATTCTTCTTTTTATAATCTTTTCTAATTTTTATTTTTTTTCTTATATGTATTACAAATAAAATAAACAGTATGTCAAATATCAATTCAAACCACGTCATTTTTTATTCTCCATATCATGTAGATACTAAACTATCACAGCAAAGATTATTGTACGTTCTCTATATTTATAACAGCTTAATAAATATTATTAATAAATTTTAAATTTTTTGTTGCATTTTTCTAGCATTTTATGTAAGATGTCCTTGTATCAAAAGTGGACAAAATAAGCATTTTGTCTACTTTCAAAAGGCATAAAAAAAGTACTTTTTGTATCTTATATAATCTCATATTTCCGGTTGTGTCTCCATCATTTCCAGCTGCTGATTTTTAAGTTCATTTCCAATTTCCGATATATATTGATTTATATTTCCACCTTTTGTGTAGGCTTGTGCAATATCCTCAAGCTTCCATATCCTGCCGGTAGACTTGACCAGTTCACTTAAATTATCCAATACAGCTTCAGTTAGACGAAGTCCATTTTCACTAAGAGCCGTCTTGAACTGAGCATATGCCACCTGCACACGCATTTCAGTTAAAACTTCCGGTTCGTCTGCTGAAACACCACTATGCTCATTCCACCTATCCTCAATATATTCTACGACATTATCAAGATAACTGCTTTCCTCTGCCGTAATGTTCCTGTTATGTTCATGCTGCAGCACTGTACCGGGATGTATATCGGGAGTATCAGTCATTCGGTATAAACATTCTGATTTTCTGTTTTGAAGAGAAATATCATCAAACACGCCCGACTTATATACCTTCTCAATACTCTCGACAATAGCATTAACTGTATTGTCATGCTGCAGCTTTGTTGTCATTCTTGGTGTAGTACCAATTTCTTTCATTCTCTCATACCGTTCAATCGTACCAACATATGACAGTATCGGGGGCACAGCCATAACAGCAAGCTCCACATGATATCCTCTGCTCTTTAACAGCTCTGCTGTTCTTATTGGCACAGCCGATGTTCTAAGTGTACCTTCAATGATAAGATTATATTTTTCTCTTGAAAGCTCATCTATCAGTCTTTCTGTTACCTGCGACGAAAACTTCTGTGTATAATCCACATAATCATCACCGTATTGAGCATATAGCTGGTTGAAACGGGGATGTTCTTTTCTAAAATCATCACCCGATATCACAACTACATTTTTATTTTGTCTGACGCATAATTGAGTTATTAAGCTTGACTTTCCTGCTCCTGGCTGTCCACCAAGTATTATTGCTTTCGGAAAATCCACTGCATTTGCTTCCTTTATTGCACAACACTTCAAACCGTTATATATTTCATCAAACTCAGATTGAGAAAAATCTTCCACTTCTCTCATATTTTTCACCTCAACTCAGCGTTTTCAATGTTTCATTTACCATTTGCAGTTTTCCTCTAACTATATAAGCAGCTTTTAAATTATCAAGCTCGTAAACATTCAGATAAATTTTTTCGACTTCTTCTTTTAAGTTTACCGCAAAATTGTCCATAGGGTTCTTATCAATATATCTTCTCAAATCTGCACGTATCCCGGCAGCAAACTCCCTAAGTACTTCTATCTCTTTTACAACCTCATAATCTGTCATATCTAAACCTCCTAAAAAATATTTGTATTCTTCTGTCATATTTCCCATGAGACGATTTTATTAAATATTTTAGATTTACATAGTGCCTTACTTTTCTTCCCACACATATACATAAAATACTTTGGTCATTTCGTTACTGAAACAATTATAACACGGAGTATGTCAATATGAAAGAAAAAACGCTAACTATATATTCTTATCCACTTTTTTCGCAACCCTTCTCCTTAGGCTATTGATGTTATCCCTGCCAACCGCCTACGTGGATTTTTCATAGATTTTATAAACTTCCCCTTCCTGATATATGTTATATTTCCCATCATTTTCCACCTCCAAATCACAGTTGGTATAAAATTCGCAATCAGGATTCATGCAGGATATAAAGCCACACTCCATAGGGCACTCATCATCTCTTTTTGGTCTGGATGACAACTTGCCGCTCTTAAGAATTTTATATACTTTGGAAAATTGATACAGGGAATGATATTCCAAATTTGAACCACACACAGGGCATTTATTTAATATCTCTTCCATTTTCACCTCTCATAAATTCACAGTTTAAATACTTAACGAAATCTGCCTGACTTCCGGCTCATAATTCATCCAGAGTATTTCTGTCCTCGCACGTCCTCCCTCTGCTCTGGTAGCCTTTTAACATACTCATCCACCGATAAATTCTCACCCCAAAAATTAATGTTTCTCATACAATTCCCCTCTCTTCCCAGCCTCCGCCAAACATATCATACTGGACCTCCTGCTTGTAAAAATGATTTTTTGTGTTTGGCGCAAAATAGAGTGCTGTCAGTAAATAAGCACAAATATTCTTTATTTTTGTAGTCACATTTTGCATTGAGGTTATGACATACTCAAGATGGCTGTCATTAAGCTTCAGGAATTTTGCCTTGACAAGCGCATAAGGGTAATTCTCACCGCCTATTTTTATAGTCTTTCGACTGACACAAACGGTGTCACAAATAAGCTCATACAGTTCATCAAACAGCTCCCTATCCTGACCTGTATCATGCTTGATATGATAATCATATCTGATATTCTGCTTAATCTGCTCTATGTACGCTTCTACATCATCGATACTATGGACAGAGCTCACTTGAGATATATTTTTATCGCAGAGGTGAACTGAGTTCACTTGTAATTTGTCATTATGCAGAGGTGAACTGAGTTCACCCGATATGCCAATCCAATTTTTAATTTCCGAAATTCTGTCATTGCTGTTATTATCTGTATTATCTGATAGATGGATAGATGGATTAATATTATTAATATCAGTATAATTAATATTAATATAACTAGAGTCCAAATTTTGAACCTCCTGAAGTACAGAATTTGGATTTCCGGAAGTTCGATTTTTAGAATTGCAGAAGTCTAAATTTTGGACTTCTGGAAGTTCACTTTCTGGACTTCTGGAAGTTTTATTATTAGACTTCAAGAAGTCCAAATTTTGGACTTCTGTGGAAATATCGGTATTATCAGGCTTTTTTTCGTCATCCTCAATAGGACCAGAAGCACATGCTGTGACAAAATTTTTTACATAAATAATATCAGGTCTTCCAAGTCCCTGCCTTTTCTTCTCAATAAGCCCAATGCCTTTTCTATTATCAAGTTCAGACATAATCTTGGTGCAGGTTCCATGAGAGCACCCTAGATCATTCATGATTTCCTCAACTGTATAATAGATGTAAGCTCTGTTATCCTCATCAAACCATCTGTTTTTTACTGATAGCGACATTCTATCCAGCATAAGTCCATACAGGAGCTTAGCATCGCTGCTAAGCCCTTTAAACCGCTTGTCCTTAATTAACAGACGCGGAACACGGTAAAACGAAAACTGTTCCGCTTCAATTCCATAATAGTAGTCAAAAACAAATCCTTCTCCCATGTTCATCATCCCTCAACATTCATGTTTTCAATTATAACTTCATGTCCACTGTTTTCCTGCTCTTTAATTTCCTGTTCTTTAAATGCCTCAGCCAGTTCCTCTACACACTCTCTTATTTCATCATTTGCATAGCCCTTACTCTCATAAAGCCTATGCACATCCGCTACGCTGTTATCAACTCCTGTAAGCTCATTTAAACGCAGCATTTTCTTAATTATATTTTCATCAGCGATGTAGCCATCCTCTGCGACACTCATACTTATAATTTTGCGATCCTTTTCAAGCAGTTCTTCCAGATACCGCTTATTCATGCTTTCAAGATTATTACATAATTTATTTACCAGCTGCATTGTGTCATTCAAATTTTCTATTTCTTTCATCAACTTTAACCTATCCTCTAATAATCCATGTGTGTTCAGTTGCTGTGCAATTTTTGTCATTGCGCAAATCTTGTCCCCAATGCTCTCTCCTTCATAGGTATTGAGCATTCTCTCTACAGATTTAGTAATTCGACATGTTATTTTTACCTCTCTCTTTTCACTTCCCTTCACACGTATCACATCCTCTCACACATTTTTCTATGTCAATATAACATCTAAAAAACCGTTTGGTACCACTATTAGAATAAACATCAGAAACACTCATTACGCTGAATTCCGGCATGTTCTGTACAAGCCGCTGAAAAAACGCAATATCTTCTCGTGTACCCATTAATCTGATCTTCAACATAATTAATCTCTCCCTCCCAGCATTGCATATAATTTTTTATTATATGTAACATACTCCGGATACCGGAGCTGTATCGCCTGCCAGAAGAAAGGCGCATACGAACAGCAAAACAACTCACTCACACTATAATTCTGGCATTCCTCTATTTTCTGCCTTGTGCATTTAACACTGGGCATTCCATCACAATACAGATTAAAAGCCATTCTTATCACCCTGGCACTTCCGCTTGTCACCCAACCTTCATGTATACATGCCGGTTTAACCAAGCCGCTTTTAAAATCATAAATCCTGTCTATGTGCTGTCTGGTATCTGCATTTATTCCTAAGCAGTATACCAATGCAATATGATACTCATCCTTATAACGCACCTGTGAAAGCTTCTCATAAAAGAAGCTCTCATGTGCTTCACTTATAAAACTTATTTTCTTTTCACTTTCTGTATTGTTCCTTGCTCCTATCGCTGTACTATTCATGTGTTTTCCTCCAAATTCTAAAAATAGACATAACAAAAAGACATTCTTCTAACGAAAAATGCCCTTCAGTACAAAATATTTACTTGAATCCACATGAATTTAATTTAAAGAGACTTAATATGACCCATTTACAGTACATGTTCTGTCGTACTCCTGTCGTACCATATCACTCAAATGCTTTAGTTTACGGACTTTTTTAGATATAAGAGAATAAATTCGCATAAAAAATCCCCATTCCGTTACATCCCATCCTCGGACGTTTCCCATCGTTCCCTCCCCTGTCCTCCTGTACATAACTTCACATATTTATATAAGGAAATAATCATACCGGCACACATGAGTGCTCTGTTGTGATAATAATTATACCCTATTTTCCAAATTTCTTAATTCTCTACTTGTAATTATAAAAAAATGTGATAAACTAGTAAAGTTGAAAATTAGGTTTACGTTTTTTAGGAGCGCCGGGGGCGCAGAAATGAGGAAATTTATGAAAACAACCCGTAATGATGTCAGAAATATTGCGATTATCGCCCATGTAGACCATGGTAAGACAACATTAGTAGATGAGCTGTTAAAGCAGAGCGGAACTTTCCGTGCCAATCAGGAAGTGGCAGAGCGAGTAATGGATTCCAATGACATAGAGCGTGAAAGAGGAATCACCATTCTTTCCAAGAACACTGCCGTATATTATAAGGATACTAAGATAAATATTATTGATACTCCGGGCCATGCCGATTTCGGTGGCGAGGTTGAGCGAGTTTTAAAGATGGTCAACGGTGTTATCCTCGTTGTCGACGCCTACGAGGGTGCCATGCCGCAGACAAAGTTCGTTTTAAGAAAAGCTCTTGAGATGGATCTTGATATAATTGTATGTGTAAATAAGATTGACCGTCCTGAAGCGCGTCCTGACGAGGTTGTCGACGAGGTATTAGAGCTCCTCATGGATCTCAACGCAAACGACAAGCAGCTTGACTGTCCGTTCATTTTTGCATCTGCCAAGGCAGGCTTTGCAAAGTACAAGCTTGAGGATGAGTCGAATGATATGACTCCTCTCTTTGAGACAATTTTAAAGCATATTCCTGCTCCTGAAGGCGACCCTGATGCAGACCCACAGATTCTTATCAGCACAATCGACTACAACGAATATGTAGGAAGAATCGGTGTAGGTAAGATTGACAATGGTACAATCAAGGTTAATCAGGAGCTTATGTTAGTTAACCATCACAATCCTGATAAAAAGATGAAGGTTAAGATTGGCAAGCTCTATGAGTTCGAGGGACTCAACAAGAAGGAAGTCAACGAGGCGACAATCGGTGCCATCGTTGCAATATCAGGTATTGCTGAGCTTCACATCGGCGATACACTCACCTCGGTAACCAACCCTGTTTCCATTCCTTTCCAGAAGATTTCAGAGCCTACCATAGCCATGAACTTCATCGTAAATGACAGTCCGCTTGCAGGCAAGGAAGGTAAATTCATCACCTCCCGCCATCTGCGTGACAGACTTTACCGTGAGCTCAACACCGATGTAAGCTTAAGAGTTGAAGATACAGAGACAACGGAAGCCTTCAAGGTATCCGGACGTGGTGAGCTTCATCTTTCCGTTCTTATCGAGAACATGCGCCGTGAGGGCTATGAATTCGCAGTAAGCAAGGCTGAGGTTCTCTACCACTTCGATGAGCGCGGTCAGAAGCTTGAGCCGATGGAGATTGCATACGTTGATGTTCCGGATGAGTTCTCCGGTACAGTTATCCAGAAGCTAAGCAACCGTAAGGGTGAGTTAAACGGTATGTCCCCTGCGAACGGCGGCTACACAAGACTTGAGTTCTCAATCCCTGCACGTGGTCTTATCGGTTACAGAGGTGAATTCATGACTGATACCAAGGGTAATGGTATCTTAAATACAACTTTCGACGGTTATGGTCCATACAAGGGAGACATCCAGTACCGTAAGCAGGGCTCCCTCATCGCAAGCGAGGCCGGAGAGACTGTAACCTATGGTCTTTACAATGCACAGGAGAGAGGTACTCTCTTCGTTGGTCCAGGCGAGCAGGTATACGGCGGAATGATAGTCGGCCAGAACGGCAAGGCTGAGGATATCGAGGTTAACGTATGTAAGAAGAAGCAGCTCACCAACACACGTTCTTCAAGTGCTGATGAGGCTCTCCGTCTCACACCACCTAGAGTATTAAGCCTTGAGCAGGCTCTTGAGTTCATCGACACAGACGAGCTTCTTGAGATTACGCCTAAGAACCTTCGTATCCGCAAGAAGATTCTTGACGGAACAGCAAGATACCGCGCTAAGAGAAACGCATCCAACTAACTGGGACAGGGGTCAGACCCCATGTCCCAGTTCTGGGACACGGGGTCAGACCCCTGTCCCAAACACATTTCTCAGGCACAGCGCTCCCCAGCCTGTTCTCTTAGAGGGTACCGGTTCGCCGGGCAGATGTCTCGCCGTTCTTATAAGGTATGCCTTCACCTTCTCACCGTACAGATATGGGTCATTCCGTTTAACAATCCCCCACTGCATGAGAAGCGCTGCGCTTCCGCTCACGAACGGCACCGCCATAGATGTCCCGCTCCTTACCGTATAGCCGCCGTTCACCGCCGTTGAGACAATATTCACCCCGGGTGCCACAATATCCGGCTTGATATTATCGTTAGTTCTTGTATAACCTCTCCCTGAAAAATCGGCATAGGCGTCGGTTCTTGAGTTGTAGGCACCGACAGTTATCACCTTGCCTGCCGCTGATGGGACCGTGAGTGTTGTCTCCTCCGAAGGGCTGAAAAATCTTGTGTCCTCATTGAGTGTTGCACTCTCCTGAAGCCACAAATCATATCTTCCATCCACAATTCTTACCGGAGTCAGCACAATTCTCCACACACCCGGCGTGACATATCCACCTGCAGGCACGAATTCAAAATAAAGCTGCTGATATCTGCTGTACGGTGTCGGCTGTCCATAATATACATACACCTGCGTATTGTCAAGACTCATCCTGTCCGCCCCGTATGTCCTCAAATTTCCGCTCCGCTCTCCGGACGGTGCAATAAGCTCCACGCCATACTCATCCGAATAATTTTTCCATAATTGCAGATTAAAGCCAGACTCATACTCTCCGACCGCAAGCTCCACACTCTCCGCCTTTCTGCCGCTAAGCATGCCGGACGCATGTATTCCGTTCCCTGCCTCATTTCCACTGCCACAGACAATCACATTCTTCCAGACATCCGAAGCGGCGTTAAGGTAAGTCGACAGCAGGTCGGTGCCATCGTGGGAGCCTTGGTTGTTCCCGAAGCTCATGTTAATTACAACAGGCTTTCCCTCCTTCTGTGCCTCCATTATACAGTAGTTGACCGCCTCCATAAGCCTTGTTGTCCGCGGAAACTGTCTCTGCTCACTGTCCCCCAGCTTGACAATGATAAGCTCACTTTCAAATGCCACACCGCGGAATGAGCCTGCCATACCCTGACCGTTTCCTGCCGCAATACCGGTCACAAAGGTTCCATGTCCTGAATAGTCGCGTGACAAATTCATGCTTCTTAGTGCCGCTTCGTCCCCAGACAGTGCAAGATTTATCACATCACGATTGTACTCCGTACCCACAACATAGCCCTCCGGCGGGGCATACCCTGAACTTTCAGGTGCCACCGTCTGATCCCATAATTTAAGTATCCTCGTTGAGCCGTCCGAATTTCTGAAGTCTGTGTTTTTCCAGTCAATTCCGCTGTCGATAACGGCTGCAAGCACTCCTTCCCCACTCAGGCTGTATGGTTCGCTCCACGCATAGTATACGCATGAGCGCTCCAATGCCTGCCGGTCTGAAAAAAACAGCCTGTGCGGTTTTTCGATATATACAACCTCAGCACAATCGGCAAATTCATTGATATGCTCCTGTGGCATGGTAACTATGGCATATCCGCCAAGAAGCACCACCGCACTTGCTCCAAACCTCTTTGCCACGGACTGTATATCGCCGGTATATTTCACAATAAGCTCCCATGTATTACTGCCGGAATCATAGCCCGTATATAGCCCGCTATCAGCCGCTCCACGCTCATACCCCATATCAAGTGCCAGATTCAGGTCGTTCGCAAGCTTCTGGCTGTTTTCCTGCACACTCATATCATTCGCCGGATTTTCAATACCATTGTCCATATCACAACACTCACCATTTTTCTATAATGATTATTCAGAAATCTCCTGAAACATTCGCATAAACCTTTACCCCATTTTCTATATATTCCACCTGATAGATATAATTGGCACTAAAATACAGACATTATCAGCGCACAGCGGATGTATTTTCTCACCGCATGACACCACCTGAAGGAGAATACCCATGATTAAAAACATAACAGACTGAAAAACACAGGACATTATAGGAATAATTATAATCCGGGGAATTATAATGACTTTATTTTTAGTTTCAATTTATGTTTCAAACTCAATGAAGCAACGGTAAAGCGCTTAAAAGAGAAGAAGTAGATTATACTACTTTCCTTCTATAAATAACATAGCATATCACGGAAATAAAAATTACCGTGATACGCTATGTTATTATGACCACAAATCCTTTACTATGATATTACTGGACAAGGGTAAACACTCTGTACAGTATCTTCGAACAAATCCATGGTACCGCCTGCCACGGTATCAACTAAAACACTATAAAAGGAGGTTTCATGGTTCTATATTCTATAGTCTTTTTTAACTTTCTTGAAATCATGTGGAACTGCTGATCTTAGGTGCACATATATGTTCAAGATCCCTGTTATACAGTTCAAGCAGATAGGAGCGAAGCTTCATTGCATCGTCATATAATCCCATGCTTTTAAACATCACATAGGCACTTATATATTCTCTAAGAATATGCTCTTCAGGGCAGTTCATGCTTAAAAGAACTGCTGCTTTACAACAACAGAAGAACGGGAGCATGCGCATTTTTCCACTCTTTATACAGGCTTCCCGGCCGATTTCGATATATTCATCCGCTTCTTCATATCTTTTCTGTTCATTAAGCCATTGTGCTAAATTACACAGAACCATAGGATATCTGAAGCTGTCAATACCGATTGTCGAATACTGTTCACGCAGTGCATCAGTGAGATTCATAAGCAGGTTAATGGCTATGATATTTTTTCCGCTCCACCAATATGAGACAGCCATCACATTAATGATATTCACTTCCATGTCGGTCAAAAAATATCTTATTTTCTTGGATTTTTCAAAATGCGGACAGGTATACCTGATTGCTTCCTCTGTCATCGTGATTGCTGTTTCATACTGCTTGTCCTCATAGCACAGCTTGATAGCCTTAATGCCGCATAAGAACTGCTTTCTGAACTTGTTTTTATCCATGTATTGTTTATTCTCCATGACATATTCATAAGCTTCCTTATACTTTCTTAGAGCAAGCATCTGTTCCACATCGCAGTTTATCCGGTAAAACTCATGCTCATCCTCTGAAACGAATGACAGATACCTGCTCCCTTCAAGCCCCAATCTGTTTAATAATGCCATTGCTTTTTCCATGGTAGGAGTCTGCTCATTATGCTCTATCCTTGACAATGTACTTACCGCGCATATTCCAAAGCATAACTCCTCCTGTGATATCTTATGTTTCTCCCGCTCATTTTTTATAATCGAGCCCACCGTATACATGATACTCTTCTCCTTTTTGTGAGTAATTTTTCACCCCATATTTACCGAAAGAAAAAGCATATCAGATATTTGTCAAAATGACCATACAAGCTGGTTATAATTTTATTTCACGGTTAACTGAAACTGAATATATGATACATTCCTTTACCTTTACATCGCTTATCTGCTCAAGAGCATCCGCATATAATCTAAGCTGCTCTGTATATCTCTTTTTCAGGATTTTCTCCGCATTATCAGGCTCAACGTGATCCGTCTTATAATCGACAATCACATATCCGTCCTCCTCCTCAAAACAGCAGTCAATAATACCCTGAACCATTATTATATCATCACAGGCTTCATATTCCTGCCTTATCCTGTTCGCCGGAAATCCGGTAATAAACTGCCGTTCCCTGTACATTCTTCCTGAAAGTGCCGCTTTTTTCATTCTCTGTCCAAGCCTGGAATTTAAAAAGGCAACATACTTTCCGGCTCTCACCAGCTTCTCATACTCTGCGTCCATCCTTCCTGAAAGCACAAGACCATGAATGAACTCACGCACGGAGTCCTCATCCGGATTCACATTGTAATCGAGCAGCTCAAAAATCTTGTGGTAGGCATTACCTCTCTCCGCTCCCATGTTTTTCTTGGTATCACCATCGGCTTCAGGCACAGGCTTTTTCCGCTCACTCTGTACGATATGTACCGCTTCGTCCTGCGACTCATCTATATCCCGGTGCTTTAATTCCGACACAGAAAATTTTCCCGGAAGGTGTGTTGAAAGCTCATGCGGATACTGATAGTCAAAACGGCTTCTGAATATATCCGCAAGCTCTCTATTGCCGTCATCGTTTTTGTCCACGTCATTGCCGTCATCACTGCTATTACTACCGCTCGCAACACCATCCTGTGCCTCACTGCCTGTATACACCTCATACAATGTATCCCTTGTCACAACATCATGGCTATCCATCCCCTGCGTTCCGGTTTCAGGCATTTTATCTAAGCTATCAACATTTCCATCCCCCCTGCCAAACGTAACCGTCCTAAGCTCCAGCACCGCCGATGTCACGCTCTTGAAAAACACCGGTGCCGCAAGGTCAAGGTAATTGGAATAGGTGTACACATAGCCGTAATCTCCGCCGTGCGTCTGTGCCCTTCTCTCCCATCTTTCCATTGAGCTGTCATACTTAGAATCAGCGATTCCGCCTACAAGAATCAGCTTTTCGACAGCTCTTGTGAGTGCAACATACAGCACCCTTAACTCCTCACCGATTGAATTGAGCCTGATCCCCTCCGCCATCGCCCGCTTCTGGAAGCTCTTTTTCCTAAGCCTCAGCGAAGTGTCGACCATGTCCAGCCCCACACCGAATTTCACATGGAAATTAACTCTCTCCGTTGTGTCCTGCAAATTATATTTCTTGTCCATATCCGGCACGAAAACAATAGGGAACTCAAGTCCCTTGCTCTTATGGATACTCATTATCCTTACAACATCATCATTCTCGGACATGGTGTCCGCCTCTCCCATGTCCACCTCATATTTTTGCAGCTTGTCAATATACCGCAGAAAATTGAACAGACCGTGCAGGCTTGTATTTTCGTACTCGGCCGCCTTGTTCACAAGCATGTCAAGATTCGCCATCCTGCGCTTTCCATTTTTCTTCGATGCCGCATAGACTATATATTCCGTATCGTATATGAGGTCTTTTATCAGCTCATGGATTGGCATATAGGAAGCCTTCTTTCTGTATGCGTCCACAAAATCAAGGAATTTATCGATTTTGACGGATAACTCTGTGTCAAAGCCCTCCTCCCCCTCATGGCTGCGGTATTCTATGACAGCTGTATATAAATCCGTATCCTTGGATGAATTTTTAAGGGCTGCAAGCTCCTGCGCTGTAAGATAGCAGAAATAAGAGCGCAATGCACCCGCCAGCGCGATGTCCTGTCTTGGATTATCTATCACTCTCAGCATATTGAGTATCTCAACTATCTCCGGCGCACCAAAATATCCATACGCCGTACTGCACACAGCCGGAATCCCCGCGTTATTTAAGACCTCAGCATACACATGTCCCGCCGAATTGGCGCTTCTTAACAGAATAACTATATCCCTATAGTAGGCTGCCCTGTAGCCGCCGTCCCCATTATTCAGGGAATCATCCCATATCATCTGCGGCTTATCCCCGGTCAGTTCCCTTATCCTTCCGGCTACCGCCTCAGCCTCATACTCGCGCTTTTCCTTCTCCTCCTGTTCCTCCTCATCATCCTTCGGAATACGGCACAAAAGCAGCTCCACTGAACCGCCCTTCGGTGTGACCGGCTCCGCTCCTTGATTTTCAAACGGCTGGAAAACCTTTCCCGGAACAAGCATTGCGTCCGTATCATACTCGACACCACCTAACCCGGCGTGCATAATGTCGCGGAAGATATCGTTCACCGCATAGAGGATATTAGCCCTGCTTCGGAAATTATTGTGCAGGCATATAAGCACGTTATCAGCCTGCGGATTGTTCTCCTCATAGGTCCGGTATTTTTCCAGAAAAATCCCCGGATCCGCCTGCCGGAAGCTATATATGCTCTGCTTGATATCGCCCACCATGAAAATATTATTTCCGCGCGATATCGCCGTGAGTATAAGCTCCTGAACCATGTTGCTGTCCTGATACTCATCAATATATATTTCCTCATATAATGACTGTAACTCGCATGCCGCAGGTGTAAAGCCGTCCTCCCTGCGCAGCACCCTGAGGGCTAAGTGCTCCACATCGGAGAAGCTTAATATATTATCCTCATTTTTTCTCTCCGAATATCTCTTCTCAAATGCCAGCACAAGATCTATGAACGCCTTCGCCGACGGAGCCATGCTCTCTATCATGGCAAGGTTATCCTCCACCGACCACTCAAGCAGCTCATCGGAAAGCTTTCCCACTATCTTCTTCTGCCTGTCCCTTAGCTCCTTTGCGCGCTCCTTCAGCTCCTCGTCCGCATCCTTTGGCGCATTGGCAAGTCTCTCAAACTTAATCTGCAGCTTTTCCCTCAGACTGCCGTAGCTGTCCGCAGCGTAAGCCGCCTCAAAAAGCGATAAATCGTTCCTGAATACCGGGACATATTTATCTATGCCGCCAACGTCCGCAAGCTGCTCTATTACATCCTTATACTCATCTATCGCAGCCTTTAGAAGATTCTTTACATGCTCCTTTGTAAACTTAACAACCTCCGAATTTTCAAATTCATCCTCAGTTGTTATGTCATACCATTTTTTACACTGCAAAAGCCACTCCTCAGGGTACGGATGGCTCTGCGAAAAGGTGTACAACGATATAATCCATTCGGACAGCCTTTTATCGCTCTTAGCCGGCAGTTGTCCATCCACAAACTCAAGAAATGCCTTGTCGCCGCACGAATATGCCTCCTCGATAACCTCATCGGCTACATCTGACATCAACAGCTTAAGCTCCCCCTCGTCACCGATTCTGTAGGATGGGTCAAGGTCTATGGTATTAAAATAATTTCGCAGTATATAATTGCAAAAGCTGTCAATTGTACATATAACTGCGTTTTCAAGCAGAGCAAGCTGTCTTCTTATAAGCACCACCCGCTTTTCATTCTTTTCCGACAGCATGACGGACGAGAGCGCCGCAGCGATTCTCTCCTTCATCTGTGCCGCAGCAGCCTTTGTGAACGTCACGACAACTATTCTGTCGATATCCACCGGGTGCTTCTCGTCAAGAATCCTCTGTATAATTCTCTCAACCATGACAGCTGTCTTTCCCGAACCTGCTGCCGCAGAGACAAGGAGATTGGAATTATTCTGCGCTATAACTCTTTTTTGTTCATCAGTCCACGTTCTCGCCATCTTTTTTCATCCCCTCACTGAATTTTTTATAACAGCCATCATCATTGTTAAGCTTAGTGTGATACCTGTAGCTGTCCCGCGCCGGATCAAAGCCGCATATAAGCTGATACGGACAGTAATCGCAGCTATCCGGGTATGGATTAGCCCCTATCTCACCTTCACTGATACGTTTTCCGAACCGGACAAGCTTCATTGAGGCATATTCACCCAGCAATTTCAGCCTGTCCGTGCTTGTGGCGGATGAGGTCTTAGACAGCGAACCATCCTTGTTATATGATACCGGTATATAGCTCGATTTGCCCGATGTGGTCACCTTATCTAAGAGCTTTAATATATTGCCGTCGCTGTTTACAATTCCCTGCGGCTGCAGCGACGCCAGAATACTGTCATCGACATCCGCTCCCGCCTTATAGTCAACTATAGGATTATCAATATTGTAATACATTGCCGCAGCCGGAATATTGTCCTCCATAAGGCTGTTAAGGTACACCATGAGCTGTAAGGACAGGCCATCATATATTTTACCAAGGTCAAGGGTTCTCTTTCCTGACTTGTAGTCTATTATCTTGACATAGCTCGTGTTCTCATCCCTGGCGATGTCTATTCGGTCAATATTACCTGCTATCTTCATGCCGTTCTGTTCAAACACGAAGCTCTTCTCGAACCTATCCGGCACAAAGCTTCCCGCCTTTGTCTGCTTTCCAAGCGCCCACGCCGTGCGCTCTAACATGGAATATATCTTTTCCTTCATGTATTCATTTCTCTTGCTGTCATAGAATATCGAATTGTTGTAATCTGTCATCGCATACTCGACAGCCTCACGGATGTACTGTCCTGCCTTGTCCCCTACGCTCGCAAAATCAAGCTTTTCCTCGGCAAGCCTCATGGAATATAGCTTGAGAGCTTCATGAAAAAGAGTTCCAAGGTCCGCAGCTCCTATCTCATACAGCTTCCTCTCCTCAAGCTGCAGCCCATACTTCGCAAAATGTGAAAATGCACATGAGGCAAATGTCTCCATTCGCGACACGCTTCCCGACAGTCTCTCTCCGTACAGAAGCTTCGCCGCATTCTCGGTTATCCTCTGCTCCGTGACATTCTTCATCGCCGCATAGGCAAGCTCATTGTACTTTCTGGCATATTCTGTATCATTTTTGAGCACCATAAGAAGGGCTTTTTCCGTATCATTCAATTCATTTCCCTCGTTAAATCTGGAAAATATATACCTGAAGCCCTCAATACTGTTATATATAAGCTCTGTCGGCTCAAGCGAATCGTCCGACATGCACACGGCGTATGGAAACATTCTCAGCATGTCGGCGATAAGCTTGGACGGCTTACCCTCGCGGTTCACCGTGAAGGTCAAGGTCTGTGACGGCTTTGTTAAAAGCAGATACAGATAAAAATTCTGCATGAATGCCTTATGCCTTGACGTCGGCGCAAGCTCAAGCTGTACACCCTCTAACAGCTCCCTCTCCGCCTCCGAAAAAAGTCCATGGTTGGAGCTGACCTCCGGGACAAGCCCTTCATTGACACCTATAAAAAACAGCGCGCTGATATGGTCAAGTCTCGTTCTCTTTACATCTCCCACCATGACCATGTCAAGCGTCGGAGGAATGATACCTATTTTTATTTCATTAAAGCCCGCGTCAAGTATATCCGAAAACTCCCTGATTCCCATTTTTTCTTCGCCCAACAGCTTTTTTGTCTGCTCAAAAAGGGCAATAATCTTCTCATAGCTCTGACCGTATTCCTTCGCAGCCGCAGCCTGATTCTCCTTCTCCATCAGCTCCTTTAACTGTTCAAGCTGCTCATACACCATGCTCTCGTCAAGAAATTGAAGTATGGTGTCAATATAATCCGCAGCCGTGCTGTCCTTGTCATGGAATACCTGATAAACCGGTTCCATAAGCTCAAGCAGCTTGACCCTGATATCATTTATCACATCTAAATCCATGCCCCTTCTGGATGGATACCTGCGCCTGAAGGCTTCAGTATATTTCTTATGTCCCCTTATCCCAAGAGCAAGGACGTAATTCTCAAATATATCAAGGCTCCCCGCACTGTCAACAAATCTCCCACTGTTCTTACACATGTATCCCTTAAGCAGCCTGAATACGGACTCGTACGAATAGTCCTTCTCCACTATGGCAAGCGCAGCCCTTATATATTCGACAGCCGGGTTTGCAAGAATTGACCTTTTATTGTCCATAAATACCGGAATTTTATTCTCCTCAAATATGGACGCTAACAGCTCCTTATAATCCGCCATGCTGCTGACAATAACACCAATCTGTCTGTACCTTAGACCATTTTCAACAAGGCTCTTTATCCGGGAAGCGACATACGAAACCTCCGCCTTCTTTCCAAGTGCCGAATATATGGTTATATTGTCCGCCTCTCCATCATACTGCGCCATGTCCCTGTACAGGTTTCTCTCAAGATGTGCAAGCTGCGGTGAATCCTTAAATCTGTATGGCACCGCTTCCCCGACATTCATGCGCCTTACTCTTACATGGTGCCTGTCGGCACATTCACCGATTCTTCTCAGCTCATCATAACTCATGTCAAAGAGCCATCTGTCGCCGTCCTGCGGCAGTGTGAGCGTAAAATACATTGTATCCGCCTTGTCAAACAGCAGCTCTATAAGCTGATACTGCACAGGTGTGAAGCCGGTAAACCCATCGAATGCAAACACCGCTTTTTCTAAAAGCTCCGACTTGTCTACATACCTGCACAGAATAGCCGTGACCTCCTCTGTTGTGATATATTTGTCCGATATATACTCCTTAAATGCACTGTATATAAGTGAGATATCCTCAAGCTTTCTTCTCAGCCTCTCATTGTTATTGATACCGCCGGTGCTAAGTCTGCCGCAGGCATCCTTTAACATATCCGCTGTGACAGAATACTGTAAAAGCTCCGATATGACGGACTTAATCTCACTTACGAAGCCCTGACTGTCCTTAGCCCTTATTATTTTGAAATCCTTCTTGTTCTCATCTATGATTTTCCTGAGTATCAGATTCTTTCCCGTATCATCTATCGCTGTCGGCAGCTCTATTCCAAGCTCCTCAAAAATCCTGTACGCCAGTCTGTTAAAGCTGACAATATCTATATTGAACGTGCCATGCCCCGGACTGTTCTCAACAATATTTCTCTGTGCCTGCATTGTGAACTGCTCAGGCACAACCAGAAATATTTTCTTGTCCGGATTTTCCTGCGACATATCCAGCAATATATCATAAAGCCTTTTCGATTTTCCGCTTCCGCTGCTTCCCGTGAGGAATTCTACATGCATTCTTACTCCCTCCAATATCTATGATTATTCCTAAATTACTGCTACGGTGTTGGAGTCAAAACATGCCAGCTTAATGTAAGAGTGTATAACGTATTATATTTATGCATATCAGCTCCGTTGTCCGAAGCAAGATG
>OGJH01001268.1_pt1 | contig 22963 bp, 15 predicted proteins | sample 1572021 | NCBI WGS metagenome assembly OGJH01 (sample SAMEA2582098, study PRJEB24529) | metagenome | biome: Human gut stool | place: China | collected 2011
CTCATCTGTCGCATCTGCTTTTCCAAATCTCAGGTTAGAAGCGATTGTTCCTGAGAAAAGAACACCTTTCTGTGGCACAAATCCGATTTCCTCTCGGAGTTCTTCCATAGAAATCCGACGAATATCTTTGCCATCTAATGTAATCTGTCCACCTGTCACATCATAAAACCTCGGAATCAGATTAACCAGCGTAGACTTTCCACAGCCGGTACTTCCGATAATTGCCGTTATCTTGCCTGGCTCCACTTTAAAATCAATATCAGAAAGCACGTTATGTTCTGCTCCCGGATACTTGAAATCTACATGTGAGAATTCCAGAACACCTTTATGCTCCTTAAGCGTTTCTGGCTTCTTCACATCCTGAACAGAAGCTTCTGTCTTAAGAACTTCATCAATACGATCTGCTGCAACACCCGCTCTTGGTACCATAATAGACATCGCTGTCATCATAAGAAATGCCATAACGATCTGCATTGCATAAGTAATAAACGCTGTCATCGCACCAACCTGTAACGTACCCGCATCAATTTTCTGCGCGGAAACCCATGTGATCAGAATGGTAACACTGTACATGATAAACATCATTCCCGGCATCATAAACGTCATAATACGGTTTGTAAAAAGCTGCGTACCTGTCAACTTTTTATTCGCTTCATCAAAACGCTCTTCCTCTGTTTTCTCTCTGCCAAATGCACGAATAACAGAAAGTCCTGTTAAAATCTCTCTGGAAACAAGGTTAAGACCATCTACTAATGTCTGCATAATTTTGAACTTCGGCATCGCCATCGAAACAAGCAGCATAACAAATCCGAGAATCACAACAACCGCAAGAGCAATAATCCATTCCATTCCTGCTCCGGTCTGATACACTTTAATAATTCCACCAATTCCGATAATCGGTGCATACAAAAGAAGTCTCAGCATAACTGCTGTAACCATCTGAATCTGCTGAATATCGTTTGTACTTCTTGTAATAAGAGATGCTGTAGAAAAACGGTTCATTTCCGCATTTGAAAATCCCATAACCTTTTTATAGATTTTTCCTCGCAAATCCCTGCCAATACTCGCACCTGCCTTAGAAGCAAGAAAACCGACTCCAACCGCCGCTACCAGAATCATAAATGCAATTCCAAGCATACGGCCGCCTTCTTTCCAGAGATAATCTGTCTGTATCTTATCGATATCTACTCCTGCAGCTTTATCACATTTTGTCGCATAGGCAACACCTGTAGAAAATAAAGTACTCTCTCCAATATCGTTCATTTTCTTTTCGATTTCTTCTCTGGACTTCTGGATATCTTTGGCACTCATCATTCCTGTCTGCTTCATCTGATACAGCATTGGGCGCACATCAACGTAAGTAACCTTTTTCCCGTTATCATCTTCCTCCTGAAAGCTCTTAAACTCCATGTTGAGCATCTTTCCAATCTCATCGACACTCATATCATCTATTTTATCCTTCATCGGAGCCATCGCAGGATTCGAAGCAATCGAATTCTTAATCATCTTCTTAAACTGCGATTCTTTTACATTTGACATGTTATGATTTAAGAAAATCGCTGTAAGAAATGTATCATCTAACTGATCCAGCTTCTCCTCATCCTCTGCCTTGCAAATGTAATACTCACCCTTTTTCTCATAAGTATCTTTCCATACTTTCTTCTCTTTTGAAGTCATATACAACTGCGAAATCTCATACTCATCCTCCATCATTTTCACAGGAAGAATATGCTCCACACCTTTATTCTGAATTCCCACATCAATGATATCTGACGTATACTGCGGCAGCGACAAATCGCCAAACGCCTGCACAATAAGCAACAGCACAATCGCAACGATCATATACCAGTATGGGGCCATATTTTTAAATATTTTTGTCATTCTTTATGTCCTCCAACTACTTTTTGTCAAAACAATTTTACTCTGACTACTATGTTCATCAAAAATCTGCATCGTTTATTATTATGCTTTCCAATGCCTACTCGTTCATCCTCTTCAATAAAATCTCTGAACACTCCTCCAAAGAAAACTTCGCTGTATCAAGAATCAGATCATAGTTCTTCTCGTCCTTCCAGTCCTTTTTCGTCCAGAACTTAAAATACCTTTCCCTGCCCCAATCCTTTCTGTCCATTAAACGACGTGCCTTCTGCATCGTATCTACATTTTCCTTATCAAAAATGCGCTGTACCCTCTTCTCCTTATCACTACAGCGGACAAAAACTGTCACAACATCTTCGCAGGATTTCAAAATTTCTGTAGAACATCTTCCGATAAAAACCGCCGGACCTTCTGCATGAAGATTCTTGATCGTCTCTTTCATTCCATAGAAAATCTCATTAATTTTCACCATATTTTCATACTGATTATAGCCTGCCATCATCGCGATATTATAGAGAAAACTTCCTACTTTATTCTCGTCAAACTCCTTAAGAGCTGCAAGAGCTGGTGCATAACTCTGAATAGAACAGTTAGGCTTAACAGCTATGAATCCTCTTGTTGTTCCAAGTCTCTTCTTCTGTGCTTCTATAACCTTAGTATGCTCTGGATTAACCTCTGGAAGAATCATAGGAACATCTGGTGTCCAACGGTTAGCACTATTGTTAGATACTACTGGAACCTCTGCTTTGGCATATCTTTCCTCTAACGCCTTAATTTCATTCTTTGGCATGTTTACAGCACAGAATACGAAATCAACCTTTGATACTATTTCATCAAAATCCTTATCCATATCGTAAACAGACATTTTCTTAACGAACTCTGGCATTGGAGTCTGCATCTTCCAACGTCCTTCAACAGCTTCCTCATAAAGTCTGCCTGCTGAACGGCCGCTTGCAGCTACTAACACAACATCAAACCATGGATGGTTTTCAAGTAATGTAATAAATCTCTGACCTACCATACCTGTACCACCAAGAATACCAACCTTTAACTTCTCGCTCATTATAATCCTCCATTCTTACGCTTATCACATATTATGTAAAATATACATTTACACCTTACATTTTATTTTTCTTAATTTTTTCTAAAAACAAATTCCGCTTTTTGTCTTTCTGTGACGTACATTTGTTTTTCAGTGCTTTGAACATACTATCACACATAATTATATATTGCAAGCACTTTTCACCACTTTTCTATATTATTATAGCAAATTATGCAAAAGAACAGCACACATATTTCTACATGTACTGTTCTTTTAACATTTTTATCTTAAAAATAATGAATTATGCTTTACGCTTTTTATCAAAAAATACATATGCAGATGCAACTAAAGCCATTGCAACTGCTATCACAGCATAAAACCATATCACTGTGTTATCAGATGTCTGCACTGACTCGCCTTCACTCTGTACTGCACTTGAATTTTCTGATGATGCTGAATCATTACCAGAGAAACTGGTTTCATCTTCTTTAGTCGCAGACTGTGTAACTGTTGTTGTCTGTTCGTTAGTTGCTGGCTCTGTAACTGTTGTTGCCTGTTCGTTAGTTGCTGGCTGCGTTACTGTTGTTGCCTGTTCATTAGTTGCTGGCTGCGTTACTGTTGTTGCCTGTTCATTATCCTTTGTAGTCTGCTGGCTGTTATCTTGTTCATATGCAAGATAATACAGATTCGCTTTATCGCCCTTTGTAATCTTATGAGTTCCCGCATTTACAGTCATCTCAATTATTCCATTCTTTACAGCACATTTACTGCCATCAAGCTTTACTTTCCCGTTAAAATCTTCATTAAACACCATGACTATCTTTGCATTTGTCTGTGTAGTAAATGAAATCTCAGTACTTGTTTCCATCTTAAGACACTTATTATATGTTTTACCTTTATATGTTACAGTGCCCTTATCTTTAGCAATATTTCCTTTGATATTAAAGAATGTATTATCGGTACTTCCGTTTTCAAAATCAACAGCAATAACTTTCCCAGCTGCACCCGTTGTTGGCTGCTGTGCCGTTGTTGACTGAACTGTCGTTGACTGCTGCGCTGTTGTTGTTGACACTGTAGTTGACTGCTGTTCTGTCGTTGGTTGTACCGCTGTTGGCTGCTGTGATGTTGTAGCCTGTGTTGCATCAGAAGCTGTTGTATTCTGAGTTGGCTGTGCTGTTGTTTTTTCATCAGAGCTGGATGTTTCCTGTGAAGCTGTTGTATTCTCTTCTGACTTAGTTGTCTCCTCTGTATGTCCTGTTTTGTCCACTTTTCCTCCAACACTGATAAGTGCTGTATTCTTATAAGCTGTAACCGCCTCTTTTAACTTTTCATCTATTGCATATGAAGAATTGTCTGCATCAGTGAAGTTCCATGGTATAACGCCGCCACCCTGGCTTCCAGATAAAGCTTTAACCTTATTTTTCACATCTGCTGCAGCTGTAATATCAGCTTCAGTCACACCCATATCAACAGATACATCAGTATCAAAATTACTGTATGTAGTTGAACCTGATAATGTCTTATATGAACCTGCAACCTGCTCATTTCTTTCAGCTGCAAGATAAGCATCAAAGCTAGCTGCATTGGCAGCACCATATGATGAATCTGCATTAGCATACACAACTCCGGCAGCACCAGATATTATATTATTATATGCTTTAATCATTCCACCTTTTTCGTTTGAGAATATGCTTTTACCCTTGGCATCTGAACCCTGAAGTGACGACATCATAGGATATTTGCAGTTTTCAAACACATTGGCTTCAACAAACGCTGATGAACCTGATGTAACTCCTACTCCATACTTTGAATTACCATCATAGTAGTTGTTGTATACATGTATATTATGTCCGTTTCTTATACGTGGATGACGTGAATCCGAATGATCAAACCAGTTGTGGTGATATGTAAGATAATCTGAATACCCTGAATCTGCTGGTGTTGCATCTACAAGTCCACATTTTCCACTGTCAAAAAAGTGATTATATGCTATTGTACAGTACTGTGACTTCTTGACATCTATAGAGCCATCACCCTTTTTCTGGTCGCTGTCTGAGCCAGCCTGTCCATAATATATATCAAGATTATGAACCCAGATATTACAGTTGCTTGTGTCTATTGATATTCCATCATCCATGAAATTAAGCACTGAAAGATTTCTTATTTCAACATTTGCTGCATTTCTCACAAGAATACCGAAGTCTTTTATACAGGCATCGCTGCCGACACCCTCTATTGTAAGCTTCATATCAGAATAAGCACTTTTTCCCTTAACCTGAAGTCCTTCTGAACTGCTGCTTATCTTATCAAGATCATTCTTTGTCACTGTTCCTATAATACGGATATCAACAGGTCTTGTTTCCTTGCCTTTCTGAAGGGCATCAATAATATTCTGGATGCCATCACATTTAGTAGTCTTATTCGTATCAGTCTTTACTGTCATAGTAACAGTTTTAGCAGTATCTTTTGTTACATATAGTACAACTGCATCCTGCTTTAATGTTCCATCATCATTATAAGCACCTGAACCTGTCTTATATTTAGAATCAGATGAGAACGCAAAGCCACTTCTATCATGTGAAGCTACGGCTATTTCTTCTGTTTCAAGAGCCTTTGAAGCTACTTCTTTTCCATCCTTTACAGGAACAACCTTCATAATATATGCTCCCTCTTTAAGACCAAGTGCATCAGCTCTGTAATAGTCTTTATCAGTCTTATAATGTCTGATAAGCTCATCATCAAGCTTTACATACTCTCCATCCTTTTCTTTAACATATGCATTATAGCTGTCAGCTTTATAATCTGTTGACCATTCTACATACGCTGATTCCAGCCAGCCTGTTGCTTCTATTTTTTCTGGCTTTACAACATCTGCTTTAGCAGATTTAACTGATACAGGCACTATTATGCTTACTGCCATAACAACAGCCAGTAAACATGCCCATATACTCTTAGATGATTTTTTAAATATAGCTTTCATCTTAAACCCCTTTCAAGTTTTGTGCATTTTTCACAAGTATAATATCAACATATGAAAATATTATTATTATTCTACCAAAAACAAATGTTATGATATATGGTATTATAGTACCATATATCATAACCTCTTTTATAACTTCTTTTATAACCTCTATGCATAACCACTGTTATGAATCAGAACCAGAGCCTTTCAAAATATATTTATCAGGATACTCAAACACATATCTGTCATATCCATTGATTATTATTGTATCTTTATATTCTCTCTCTCTTTTATTCTCCACCGAATAATTCAGATGTACATGACCATGAATAAAATATTTCGGTTTATACTTATCCAGTATATCAACAAATGCTTCAAACCCTTTATGTGGATTATCTTCACCATCTCCTATTCCAAACGCTGGTGAATGTGTCAGAAGAATATCTATTCCTTTTTTTATTTTTATCTTTGGCCACATTCTCGCAGTCCTTCTTTTCATCTGACTCTGTGTGTATTGATTAGCACCTGCTTTATATCTTATAGAACCGCCCAGTCCCATAATACGGATTCCTTTGTACACATATATTTTATCCTCTATACATATACATCCTTCTGGTTCTTTAAATGCATAATTATCATCATGATTGCCACGCACATATAATATAGGTACTTTTGAAAACGAAGCAAGAAATGAAAGGTATTCCGCACGTAAATCACCACATGATAATATAAGGTCTATACCATCAAGTTTTTCTTTTTCAAAATAGTCCCACAGATATTTCGACTCAACATCTGCTAACACAAGTATTTTCATAATTTTCACTCATTTCAATTATTCATTAACATCTATAATCCCCTGATTTATAACAAGGAGCTTATATTCTTCACTTAGTTCATCATACTCTGGTATCCTTCCAACAATATTGTCCATAAGCCAATCCATCTCTATGATTTCATCTGGATCAAGAGTTTCACCTGCTTTATTCATGATATTTCCTTCCTGATTTCTTAACTCACCAGAAAAAGGATGGAATTCACCTTTTATAATAGATTCTCTGATAAGGTCAACTATTTTTTTAGTTTCATTATTCAGGCCTCCACCATATATAATATCAACAGCCCCTGATGACATTCCCCACCAATAGTTTAGCGCTGATACCTTATCGCCTTCCTCTTCTTTCTTCCATGAACCACTTAGTATGCTTTGTATAAGCTTTTCATAAAACACACCCCAGTGCCATACCGGCATAGCAAGGTGTCTTATATTACCATCGTCATTTATATATAACCCAAATTTTCTTGATGATTTTTTCGGCGTAATCATATCCTGGTCCGATATACAATTAATCCCAAGCTCCTTAAACCTGGCTTCAACATCATTGTCTTTGATACCATTCCATTCCACATACACCTTAGCATCAGGATTAACAGCCTTTACCCCCATAGCAAACGCATTAACATTTGCCATGACACCATAAAGAGGACAACTTGCAACATATCCTATTTTGTCACTCTTTGACATAACGCCAGCTATAAGTCCTGTCAGATACTTAGCTTCATGAATTCTTGTATAGTAGGTTCTTATATACTTATGTGATATATTCAGTGAACAGTTAAGTATCTTAGCCTTTGGATGTGCTATGGCCTGCTTCAGGCTCGCATACATCATGGCTGAAGATGTCACAAATATAAGATCTGTATTTTCATCTATAAGCTTTTGTATAGCATCATAATCATCGATTTTAGGTCTTACATTCGTTATACTTACTGTTTCTATCTGTTTTCCAAATGTCTCATCTATATACTGTCTTCCAAGTTCATGTGCATAACACCATTCCGATGTCTGTGGTGTCTTTTCATATATAAATCCAACCTTGAGCTTTTTGTTGCTATCTCCTCCTGATATTGGAAGCAGATAGCTTAGTATATTCTTTTTGGCTGGTTCTATCTTTGCCGGGTCCATTTTTAATTCAACCCCGCTGTTATCTGATAAAAGTTCAAACTCTTCCCATGTCTTAGCCACATTCTTATCCATCTCATCAGATGTCATGTGCTTGACGTTATCATATCCATGAATATGAATAAATCTTAGATACGCATCTCCGACAGGAAAATCAAATCTGTCTCCGCCCCTTGATTCATATGCCGTTCTGAAATTAAGATAGCTTGAAACAAGATCCTTTTTGGCATCTTCATCCATAACCTTTCCCGGCTCTATACCAACCAGATCCATAAGTGTCGTAAAGCTGCCTTCTTTACTGAAATATATATCATTAAGCTTAGTTGCTTTATAAAAATCCATGAATTCATAATATATTTTAACATCTGGATCATCAGATTTTTTAGGAATCTTTCGTATAACCTGCGCATTGACAGTAACTGCCTTAAAATACTTTAAAACACTCACCCTTTTGTTACCTTCAAGCACATAGAACTTATTCATGTATTCATATACCTTTATAGGATCTCTTATACCTTCATTCACCTGGCTGTCACTAAGTGATGCCCATTTTGCTGAAAACTCACTTCCCCACTCCAATATAGGCATCCAGTTATCTGCAAACGCATTTGTTCTTCCAGCTGTACATGTTCCTACCACAAGTCTTAATGGTATCTGATCAATCCCAAGACTCACCTCAGAATCAATACTCTTTTCCTCCATCATATTCTCCATAACAGGAAGGTATGGATATTTTCCTTTATTAACACATGCATGATATTCTTTTTTTCCTAATTTTAAGGCACTCATATAATCCTGTACTGACATACTAACCTCCATTCCTGCACAGATATACTTAAAAACTGTGCACTTTTAATGCCCATAACCCTTTTACCATTCTTTCCTAATTAAACTTAACACATTTTATAATATAAATAAAGCAAAAATGCTGGCTGATAAAACTATTATGTATACCAGTCAGCATTTTATTACATTTCGGTGTCCTGCTTTTAAAGAACACTTGTAACTATCTTAGTCAGTGTCACAATATAGTTCTTATCAGATTCATTCCACCTGAAGCTTTTATTGAAAGTGTCATAGAACATAACTATATTATCGCCTTCGTCATTCTTAAAATAACTATATATCATGCCACCTATATTACAGGCTATAACCGCATCGTACATCTCTTTATAGAACGACTCTATATTAGAGGTATAAACCACAGTCACGTAATTCCTGTTTTCGAATTTTTCCATAAATTTGTCAGTTTTTATGAGTTCAAGTATATCTGGCAATCCAGAATATTCTCCATAGTAGTCTATAAGTTTGCCTTTAGTTGCGTTATATATACGTATACCATCTATCTCTAATGCCTTACATGCACGTGGCAGCGCTCTTTTTACCGCCTCTTTTCCATTCCTAATTATATCAATAGCCATATCTGCTACTTCTAACGAAAGATTCTCACCTTTTTTTATAGGAGCCATAGAAAAGCCTTTTCTTCCCATATCCTCAAGAAAATCCCCATGCTTAGCAGGGTCATATATTATATATCTGTTTTTACCTTTATTCTTAGCTATATATAAACATTTATCAGCCTTGTTTACAAGCGTGTCATAATCACTTCCGTTATCCGGATACTGACACACACCTATAGAAAGAGTAACTATACAGCCATTCTCTCCCTGACTCATTTCATCCCTTACTTTCTGTTTAATAGATGTAAGAATAGATCTCAACTGGCTTTCTGTATTAATCCAGTTTGTAAATATGAAGAACTCATCTCCACCAAACCTGCCAACTATTCCCCTTCCGTTTAATGTACTGTTTATAATAGAGGCAACTTTTAATATAACCTTGTCACCATACAAATGTCCATATGTATCATTAATATTCTTAAAATCATCTATATCAATCATAGCAACATAATGCATGTCTTTGTTAGAAGATATTGCATCCGATACATATTCCTTACATGCTCTTTTGTTAAGCAGCCCTGTAAAGAAATCCTTGCCTTCCTGTGTCGCATAATATGCTTCCTCTGTCTGTGCACCAAGTGACTTGATAATCCCAATAACCACCTTGCTTCGATTGTACTTGTATATTATACGGCAATCCACTTTATATAATCCAAGCTTCGATGAATCTGTTATAAGCGGACATGTAATCTCTGCATTAAACCCTTCGTTTGCGTTACGCAGCTTATACATGAAATCGCGAAAATCCTGTTTATGTCTGGCATTATTAAAGAATGTCATAATATACTTTTCAAAATCATCAATATGCATTTTTTTAATCATGGTTGCTTTCATGCTTCTATAAACATATATAGAAAGAAAACCTGTAGCTATATCATAATCAAACAGATAATCATTGTACATAGAAAGAAATTTTTTATATTTATCGGCATCATCATGAAGCTTGAAATATTTCTTTCCTGTGTTAAACACATTGTATACCTCAGCCTCAATAACGCTGTTATCCTCAATCACATGACCTGTATTTGATAACAATATATGAACAAGAGTATATGTATCATCTTTACCTTTCATGTATGCAATCATTCTCTGTGATTCACCCTCTTTAAGACTTTCACATATATTCGTAAACTCTTCCTTAAAATCAGGATGAATATAATCTGTTATAGATATATTAATTAACTTTCCTACATAATTGTAGAAATAATCATCTGCAACCATAACCAGATAATTATGTGTAAATGTTGCAGAACAATATAACATATTTGATTTATTATTATATATATTATCTGATATTAACATAATGCCCCCACGTCCGCTTTGTTATTTTTGCACTTTATTTCAATTAATAATATCACGTTTTTTATAAAATGTAAACAAACCACGTACTTTTACTAGTACTTTTTCTCTACATTCTGCATATTACATAGTTTCATTATGAACTATTATGAACTTGCATTATATCTGAATCAGGTTATATTATTATTGATTGACATATTAAAATGTACATTATTGAAAGGACACAAATATATGAACGCTTTACCAAAAGACCCCGTTATGCTTCTTAGCTTTGTAAATATGCAGCTGCGTGATAACTACAGTTCACTTGATGAATTCTGCAAGTCGTTTATGGTTGATAAAAATGCCATTAATGATAAGCTTGGCATGATAAATTATATTTATGATGAAAACAGCAATCAATTTAAATAGGGAGATTGAGTACATAGTACTCAATCTCCCTTTATATTCCATATTTACTTAGATGCTTTTGCGACAAGTCCATTATTTTCACAGTCGATTACTATATTATCTCCTGTAGATACATTGCCTGCAAGTATAAGCTTAGCTGCAAGTGTCTCAACTGACTTCTGTACATATCTCTTAAGTGGTCTTGCACCATACATTGGATCGAAGCCATGCTCAACTATGAAATCCTTAGCCGAATCCGTAAGCACAACCTTAAGTTCCTTATCCTCAAGTCTTCTGTTAACATCATTAATAAGAAGATTAATAATACTTCCTATATTCTCCTTATTAAGTGGCTTAAACATGATAATCTCATCAAGTCTGTTAAGGAATTCCGGTCTGAAGCTGTTTCTTAAATCGCCCATTACCAGCTCCTCCACTCCTTCTTTAATATTGCCTTTATCATCAATACCATCAAGAAGATATGTTGAACCAATATTACTTGTAAGAATAATTATGGTATTCTTAAAGTCAACTGTACGACCCTGTGAATCAGTTATCCGTCCATCATCAAGTACCTGAAGAAGTACATTGAACACATCAGGATGTGCCTTTTCAACTTCATCAAAAAGCACGACTGAATATGGCTTTCTTCTTACTGCTTCGGTAAGCTGACCTCCTTCATCATATCCTACATATCCAGGAGGCGCTCCTATAAGTCTGGATACTGAATATTTCTCCATGTACTCCGACATATCAAGTCTTATAATATTATTCTCATCATCAAACAGGCTTTCGGCAAGTGCCTTAGCAAGCTCTGTTTTACCTACACCAGTTGGTCCTAAAAACAGAAATGAGCCAATAGGCTTTGTTGGATCCTTAATACCTGCTTTAGATCTTATGATAGCCTCTGTAACTTTAGTAACTGCTTCGTTCTGTCCAACCACTCTCTTATGAAGTGTTTCATCAAGATTAAGTGTCTTCTGTCTTTCTGATTCACTAAGCTTAGCTACCGGGATACCTGTCCATCTTGATATAATCTTGGCAATCTCTTCCTCTGTAACACTTTCATGCACAAGAGATTCTCCATTGCCAGACTCTTTAGCTTTAGCTTCTGCCTCTTCTATCTGCTTCTGAACAGCTGGAAGCTTTCCATACTGAAGCTCTGCTGCCTTTTCAAGATTATATTCTCTCTTAGCCTGTGCTATCTGATTGTTAATATTTTCAAGTTCTTCCTTCAGCTTGCTTATATTATCAACCTTTGTCTTATCTGCATCCCACTTTGACTTCTGAATACCGAATTCCTCGCGTAAATCTGAAAGTTCTTTTCTAAGTGCCTCAAGACGTTCCTTGCTAAGATTATCTGTTTCCTTCTTTAATGCTGCTTCTTCAATCTCAAGCTGCATGATCTTACGCTGCATTTCATCAAGCTCAGCTGGCATAGAATCCAGTTCTGTCTTAATCATCGCACATGCTTCATCTACAAGATCAATAGCCTTATCTGGAAGAAATCTATCTGTTATATATCTGTCTGATAGAACTGCTGCACTTACTAATGCACCATCTGTTATCTTAACACCATGGAACACCTCATATCTGTCTTTAAGACCTCTTAAAATAGATATTGTATCTTCGACAGTAGGCTCATCCACCATAACTGGCTGGAAACGACGCTCAAGTGCCGGATCCTTTTCAATATACTGTCTATGTTCATCAAGTGTTGTTGCACCTATACAATGAAGCTCACCTCTTGCAAGCATTGGCTTAAGCATATTACCTGCATCCATAGCACCTTCTGTTTTACCAGCACCTACTATAGTGTGAATTTCATCTATGAAAAGAATAATCTGACCTTCTGACTTCTTAACCTCATCAAGAACAGCCTTAAGTCTTTCCTCGAATTCACCTCTGTACTTTGCACCAGCAACAAGTGCTCCCATATCAAGTGCAAAAAGTTTCTTATCCTTTAAGCTTTCTGGCACATCGCCTTTTACAATACGTTGTGCAAGTCCCTCAACAACTGCTGTCTTACCAACACCAGGTTCACCTATAAGAACCGGATTGTTCTTTGTTTTACGTGAAAGAATCCTTACAACATTTCTTATCTCCTGATCTCTGCCTATAACAGGATCCATCTTGCCATCTGCAGCTCTTTGTACAAGATCTGTGGCATATTTACTAAGGGTATCATAAGTAGCTTCCGGATTATCAGAATTAACTGTCTGATTCCCCCTTACTGTCGCAAGCACAGAAAGAAAACTCTCCCTGTTTATACCGTATGTCTTAAAAAGCTGCTTTATAGCTCTGTTAGGAGATGCTATAAGAGCAAGCATAAGATGTTCTACTGATACATAAGAATCCCCCATACGCTTTGCTTCTTCCTCAGCATTAATAAGCACTTTATTAAGATCATTACTTATATACAGCTTTACATCACCAGATACTTTATTCTTCTGGTTAAGCAGCTGTTCTATATTCTTTAAAAAGACATCCTTATCAATATTCATCTTTTCTATAAGACTTGCAATAAGGCTGTCATCTATAGTCATCAGGCTATACAGGAAATGTTCCTGGTCAATCTCCTGATTTCCATAATCATATGCTATTTTTTCACAATTGTTAATCGCTTCGACTGACTTCTGTGTAAACTTTTGAATATTCATACAACTCACCTCTTTCATTACCCGTGAATTAATAGTTCAATAGAAAATGCTTTATTCACTTTCTGATAATTGTTATATCATTCGTTGTTAGCCAAGTCAATAGATGAGTGCTAATTTATTATAAACTTTTTATTAAGTGTAGTGTTTATGCAGGTTTGATGGGTATTGAAATTGGTGAAAAATTTGATTTTTACTGTTTTAATCGTCCCCTTCCTGATTTGACTGATAAGCATATTTTTTCTTACAACGTAATATTTCACCCAAGTGCTACATCCAGAATCATCATCAAACTAAACCCAAATGCAAAGAAAATCGTACCAATATTAGAGTGCTGTCCCTGTGACATTTCTGGAATCAATTCTTCGACCACGACATATAACATAGCTCCTGCTGCAAAGCTAAGTAAATATGGTAATGCTGGGATTACCAGCTGTGCAGCTAGAATAGTCAGCACAGCCCCAATCGGTTCAACCACTCCTGAAAGTACACCTCCAATAAACGCCTTTCCCTTACTTTCGCCCTCTGCCCTAAGAGGCATTGATATAATAGCCCCTTCCGGAAAATTCTGAATAGCAATTCCAAGAGATAAAGCAAGTGCACTAGCTGCTGTAATCTGTGCATTTTCAGCAAGAAATCCTGCATACATTACACCAACCGCCATACCTTCAGGAATGTTATGTAGTGTAACTGCCAACACCATCATTGTAGTACGGCTAAGCTTGCTTTTAGGTCCTTCTGCCTGAACACTTCCAACATGAAGATGCGGAATCAAATGATCGAGCGCAAGTAAAAACAATATCCCTATCCAGAACCCAGCAACTGCCGGAACAAATGATAAATAACCCATATTCTCAGATTGTTTAATAGCTGGAATCAGAAGACTCCAGATTGAAGCAGCAACCATTATGCCTGCTGCGAACCCTGTAAGTGCACGTTGCACTGACGTGTTAAGTGTTTTTCTCATAAAAAACACGCATGTTGCACCAAGTGTTGTCCCAACAAACGGGATCAGTATACCTTTAAAAATATTCAATAGCATTACATTTTCCTTCCATAATCTAAAATTTTTCTTATATAATAAAAAGATTTTTCTACAACGGTATCGTAACAGTTTTGTAGCTTGTTGATTATATTTTCTAAAATCTATTATAGTATAATCTTTCTTGACAATCCTGCTGATACTGTGTTAGTTATAACTAACCTCACATCATACATCATAAACCATTATCCCTTCAGATGTCAACAAATGCTTTAAGAAGGATAATCACTTTATTCTTTTAAATGTACTTATAAAATCTGTTGAAAAAAAGATGACTCCTCTAGTATTAATATCTGATAACATCATATTTTTCTCATTTATTTCAAAAAGTGCTTTAAAATAAATTTTATTTGTTTACTTTTCTATATAATATTGTTATAATTCAGTTAATAAAGTTTGGAGGTTATGTATAATGAAACAATTAAATGAAAAAGTTGCTATCGTTACGGGAGCTGGCCAGGGCATCGGAAAAGGAATTGCCCTTTGCCTTGCTAAAAGAGGTGTTAAGGTTATAGCAACAGGCCGCCGCCCAGATCCTATTAACCAGACAATCGCAGAGATTAAAGAAGCTGGTGGGGAAGGTTTTGCTATGACTTGCGACTCTGCAGACAGAGAACGTGTAGATGAAGTTGTTAAGACTGCCGTTGAAAAATATGGTACTGTTGATGTTATTGTTAACAACGCCCAGGCCATTGTTCCATCTGCTCCGGTTGAAGAAACTTCTTATGACAATATGCTTAAAGCCTGGCAGAGTGGTGTTATCGGTTCTCTTAACTATATGCAGGCAGCCTTTCCTTATATGAAAGAACAGCATGAAGGCAGAATCATTAACTTTGCTTCTGCAACGGGAATGTTTGGTATCGCCGGTCAGTTAGCATATGGTTCTAACAAAGAAGCCTTAAGAGGCTTAACCAAAATCGCTGCCAAGGAATGGGGACAATATGGAATCTGTGTTAATATTGTTCTTCCTGGAGCTGAATCTCCTGCTGCAAAAGCCTGGGCTGAAAAATTCCCAGAAGAATATGCCAAGCAGGTTAACTTAAACCCTATGAAACGTTTTGGTGATCCAGAAAATGATATTGCACCAGTTATTGCATTCTTAGCTGGTCCTGATTCATGCTATTATTCTGGACAAAGTGTAATAGTAGATGGCGCTAATTCAATTATGCCATAACACCATAAAAGATGGAGCCGGATTAACACATCTGACTCCATCTTTTATATTACATAATTACCGATTAATTGCAACCAATCCAATCAATAACAATTTCTGTAAATGTATATTATAAATCCCTTAACATATCCGACTTCTTCATAACAGGTCTTAATGCCAGATATATTATAGATGCCACAACAACAGCTATAACAGCATTAACAGATGTTGTAACTGCACCTACCTTTGCAAGAGCCTTTGCAAGATCCTGAGGCACTCCTAAAAGATATGTCTTATAGAAATATCCAACTATAGGATCTGCTATAACATTAAATAACATACCACATACGCTTGATACTACAGTTGCTATAGTAACATACTTTACAGAGTGTTCCTTAGACAGCTTAAAAAGCCTGTGTGCAACAAAACCTACTATAAGTCCTATGCACAGCTTTAAGAAAAATGTCTTAGGTGCACTTGTTACATATGCTGTTGTAAGGTCACTTATTGTCATTCCAACAGCTCCTGCAAGACCACCCCATGTACCACCAAGAAGAAGTGCTGCAAGAACGCAGAATACATTACCAAAATGGAACATTGTTCTTTCTGTTCCTACCGGAATATCTATTTTAATAAATGTTGCACCAACATAACATAATGCAGCACATAATGCAGCCTGTGCTATAACCTTTGCATCTATAGGCTTCTTTTCGTTTTTTGAAAACAGACTATATAAACCTGATATAAGTATAACTGCACCTACAATCGCTGTAAGTAAAGACACTGCATATGCTTTGTTTCCTTTAACAACATATGTATTAATGCATAATACTATACCTGCGATAAGGATAACTAAGCCTGCCACTGTCTGAATAATACTACCTTTTTTCTCTTTCATAGCCTTTCATATCTTATACACTTATTCAGAATATCAGAATAGCATTTAAGATATTACCTCCTTTACATAATCTATTGCTTAATAAGATATATTTACCTTATTGCATGAAAGAATAATGCAAAACAGGTATTATTAAAAGTGCCAATCTGATATTTTTTAATAATGTCAGATTGGCACTTTTACATCACAAACAAATATTATTTTCATTTTACTGATAATCGCGAACTAAAAACATAGGTTTTATAGTAACGATTTCGTCATATTCATCCTGTTCAACAGCAATACTCGAATTCAATGCTCTTAAATCATTCTTTAATACAGCAAGTGCTTCATCCACCTCAACTGCTCTTCCCTCTTCTATGATATCAATCATCCTTTTTATTACAACTGGATGTGCATACCAGGCTGGTACAGGAAAATCTGGATATTTTGCTATGTAATCCTGCATTTCATCTACAGCCATTTTAAGATGTGATTCTATATATTTTTTATTATTCCTTGAAGTTGGAAGCACATTGGCACTTGAGAAAAAGAATATCGCTGCCAGACCAAATAAAAGGAAATATATAGAAAATCCTGCATGTATTATAAGCGAATATATGCCATATATAAGTGAAGCTGCTCCAAGTAATGTTATAAAAAGTGCAACCCACTTATACGCTGGATTGCTCCTATCATACACTCTCTTTCTTTTGGCTCCCGAACTCAGATTAAGGCTTAATTCCTCTTTGTTATCAAGATAATCAAGACAATTGTTAAGCACTGCAATGTTTTCCTTTGCCTTAGGTGATAATACCCTGGCTTTCTTTTTAGCCATCTGGCGTTCCTTTTCCTTAAGTCTCTTTTCAGCTTCTGCACTATGAATTCTTATATATGGATGGTTCTGTTTTATATATGATAAAAGCATATCAACATTCTCTTCAAACTTAAAATTACACTGTTTTTCCTGTCCATTATCATATTCCACAACAAGATATGGTATAGATGCAAACAAGCCTTTTCCTGTAAATCCACCCTTACTCATAGCAATTCTTTTATATATTCTCTTAACAGAAGAAAGTGGTATATAATATCTCCTGTCAAAATAAAAGCTATTAAGATATATAGCCTTCTCACCAACCCCACATGGTCCGAACTTTCTACAGTTCTTTTTATCCTTAATTAATTCTTCTTTTGTCAGTGAAGTCTGTGATATACATCTAGGTTTAAATATCATATTCCTTACTCCCTTCGTTACATTATTACATCATATCATCCTTAAATATACTCCGGAAAAAATACTTTGGAAAAAGCTCCGAAAAAAACACTTTGGGACCAGTCATATGTATACTTAACAGCAGCTAGTACATTATTTTGAAAACGATGTACTAGTGCTTCATATAACATTTAACTGGCCCAGAGTTATCATTAAGATTATTAGGATTAGTATGTTTATTTAAATAATTTAATTGGCAGCTTTAGTTTGCTTTCTTGTTGCATACATAAATATTCCAAAGAATACCGCTGCAATAATAATACCTGCTGGATAAGCTACCTTTGTACCAAGATTCAGACATTCTTTTGCATAGAAGAAGTATGTCATAGACACAGCACTCATAAATGTTGCTGGAACTGCTGTAATCCAGTAATTCTTCTTTTCCTTGAACAGGAACATGCTAGCTGTCCATAATACTATCATAGCAAGTGTCTGGTTTGTCCAGCTGAAGTATCTCCATATGATAGTATAATCAAGATGTCCTACAAATGCACCAACTGCAAGTAAAGGTACACAGAGAATAAGTCTTTTTGTAAACTTACCCTGATCAATGCCAAACCAGTCTGCAAGTGTAAGTCTTGCACTTCTAAAGGCTGTATCACCTGATGTGATAGGGCATACAATAACACCAATCATAGCAAGTGCTACGCCAACACCACCCATTGTCTTAGAACATACATCATATATAGCAGCTGACTGTCCATTAGCAAGTATTGCACTAAGTCCTGTGCTTAAGCCATCAGTTACTTCATATATAGAACATCCTGCTGCTGCCCATATAAGAGCTATAACACCTTCTGCAACCATGGCACCATAAAATACGAAATGTCCCTGTTTCTCTGACTTCATACAACGTGCCATAAGAGGTGACTGTGTAGCATGGAAGCCTGATATAGCACCACACGCTACTGTAATGAACATAACACTCCAGATAGGTGTTGCCTTAGGATGCATGTTAGTAAAGTTACTCCAGATTTCTGGTATCTGATATTCTGAATGAGTAAAAATACCAATAGCAACACCAAGTGCCATAATTATAAGACATATACCAAATATTGGATAAATACGTCCGATAATCTTATCAATAGAAATAAATGTTGCAATAAAGTAGTAAGCAAGAATAATCCATAACCAGAACTCAGTGTTTGCTACTACACCAGTTACGCCACCATTCTTAAACAAAGTTACGATAAGTCCTGCCGGACCAACTGCAAATACGGTACCTACCATAACGAGTAATACAACACTGAAAATTCTCATTACATTTTTCATAAATCCGCCAAGATATATACCGCAGACTTCTGAAATAGAAGCTCCGTTATTACGTTCTGAGAGCATTCCTGAGAAGTAATCATGAACACCACCGGCAAATATAGTACCAAATGTAATCCAAAGAAAAACAACTGGTCCCCAAAGAGCACCCTGCATAGCACCAAATATTGGTCCAAGACCTGCAATATTAAGAAGCTGTACTAAAAACAACTTCCACTGTGGCATAACAACATAATCTACACCATCATTAATCTTAACTGCTGGTGTCTCTCTGTCATCAGGTGCGAATGTATTCTCTACAACTTTACCATAGACGAAGTATCCACCTATCAGAAGAGCCAGACAAATAAAAAAACTAATCATAGCTTTTTCCTCCTCATTTGATTGAATTGAATTCGATGTAAACTTAAAATATAGCTGCATCTTTTTTATTTAATTATTACAGTACTGTTTTATACTTTAATTATAAACATTTTATAAAAAATTTCAACTTTCAAAGTTAAAAAAATGTACCGAAAATCTTCGGTACATTTTGTTCATATTGTACATTTTTATATCACTTCGCATATATGTTTTTAGAGTTTTTAAACAATAAAACAAATCAATGCTTTATTACATCTGATTAAGAAATGGAAGTATATCTTCTACTTTTTCAAGTATATAATCTGCTCCTGCATTCTCTAACTCATCCTTTTCTGCAAAGCCATATCTTAATCCAACTGACTCAATACCTGCTTCCTTAGCTCCAAGCACATCATCTTTTCTGTCACCGATCATGATTGAATCTGCTTTAACTGATACTATATCTGATTCGCTTATGTCCATTTTTTTCATAATCTGCTTCAGTACTTCTTCTATAACATCATCTTTATGTCTTCTTTTTCCTCCCTCAAGTTCACTTCCTACTGCGACATCAAAATATTGTTCTATATCAAAATGCTTAAGTATCGTTGGAACATATATCTCAGGCTTACATGTAGCTAATGCGACAACATATCCTTCTTTTTTCAATCCTGAAAGAAAATCTGTTATTCCATCAAACAGCCTGTTTTCATATATCCCCTTTACAGCATATCTTTCTCTATAATATGCAACGGCCTTTAATGAATCTTCATCATCCATTCCATGAAACCTTGTAAAGCTCTCATTAAGCGGTGGTCCTATATATTTTTTTAAGACTGCCATATCATTTTCTTCTATTCCCATTTTTTCAAGAGCATACTGCACACTTTTAGTTATTCCTTCGCCTGAATCTGTTATAGTTCCATCAAGATCTAGTAATATGTATTTTTTTCTCATATAATTATTCCTTCCAGATATATTGTTAAAATGTAAGAAATGGGTGTCAAAACCCTGAATATAATAAGAATTCTGACACCCTGATATTAAATATTATACTATTGGATTGTAATTTATCAACTAAGATTCCTTATTGTTTATAGTAATATTAGAAACTCCTTCCATTCCATCAACTGATATATTCCTATCTGTCTTAGCCTGGATTGTGTTTGCTTTCATAACATCTGTTATATCAAAGCCGGTAGTTTCCTTGATAGATTCTATTGTCTTTGCAAGAACTGAAGGAACATATCCTCCCATCTGTCCGACTCCAGAACCATTAGCTGTATCACCACTGTCAATAATTGTAACTTTATCTATGCTCTGAAGTGGCTTAGCAACCTGTTCTGCCATCTGAGGAAGTACCTTGACAAGCATCTCCATCATAGCAGCCTGGCCATACTTCTCATAAGCCTCAGCTTTCTTCTCCATAGCCTCTGCTTCTGCTATACCTTTAGCCTTAGTTGCCTCTGCCTCTGCTATACCAGTCTTTGATATGGCATCTGCTTCTGCCTGTGCTTTTATGGCAATAGCCTCTGCTTCTGCCTGTGCTTCTACCTTTCTTGACTCAGCACGGGCCTGTGCTTCCGCTATCTTTCTATACTTTTCAGCATCTGCATCTGCCATCTGCTTTGCTTTTTCAGCGTTAGCAGGTTCTACTATTGTTACTCTTAAACTTTCCTTAGTTCTTTCAGCCTGCTTCTGGGCAAGTTCTATGTTCTTCTGCTCTGATGCAATCTGAACCTGGATCTGTGCCTCTGCTATTTCTTTTTGTCTCTGCTGTTTAAGAAGTTCAGCATCCATCTGTGCCTGTATAACATCCTTCTGTGTTATGTTCGACTGGATATCATGTGCAAGCTCTGCCTTAGCCTGTGCTGTCTGCTGTTCCTGCATATAATTAGCCTCAAGGACAGCTTTATCCTTTGCTGCCTGGGCTATATCTGCCTCTGCCTTTAACTTGGCTGACTCACCCTCCTGACGTGCCTGTGATGTCTTAATCTGCATATCTCTTGCAGCCTCAGCCTTCTGAATTTCAGCATCCTTCTTTCTCTGGGCAATCATACCATCACCAAGTGCCTTTATATATCCGTTCTCATCAGATATATCTGTGATAGTGAAGTTTTTTACTTCAAGTCCCATATTTCCAAGCTCAGTTCCAACTACCTCCTGAACTCTTGATGAGAATTCCTCTCTCTTCTGATACAGCTCTTCAACTGTCATTGTAGCAATAATCTCTCGAAGCTTACCTTCAAGTACAGCAATAGCTGTTCCCTGGATATTATCGATAATCTCTTTCTCGTTTCGTCCTGTAAACTGCTCAATAGCAGTTAATATACTGTTCTTTTCATTTCTTACCTTAATAACCGCTGTTGTTATAACACTGATTGGTACACCCTGACTTGAAAGACTGCTTCTTGTTGCCACACTGAGTGGAATATTTCCAAGTGATATATAATCAATTCTTTCAAATACTGGTATAACAAGTCCACCACCACCAGTGATAACTCTTTTTTTCATACCGGTTACAACGCCTGCCTTATCCTGCGGAACCTTTTTCCACATTCTTAAGACTACAGTAAGAATCAGTACAATTCCAATGACTGCTGCTACAATTCCTACAATGCTGGATTCTGCTCCATATCCCATGTCTGCCTCCCATTTCCGGTTGTGCACATTATGCCTCAACCATATCCTTAATTAATAGTTACTTTCTGATTTACTCCTGAGGTCGTTTCTTTACTTAATTCTTTTCCCCAGGTATATCAGAATATTTATCTTCGAGATATGAGGTACTTTGCACTATTACATAGTCACCATCAAATCTTAAGATATTAACCTCTTTATCCTGCTTTATAGCTTTGCCATCTATTGATCTGGCAGGATATGATACATTAGTACCTGTACTTAACTGTACACTTATTGCACCTACTCCATTCTCAGGTATCGTATTACTTACAATGCCTTTTCTTAAAAGCAGTTCTTCTTTATCAGCTGCAAAATTCTCAATTTTTTTAAGTCTTTTGATTGCTGACTGAAGTGCCACTGCACATATATATCCGGCTATAAATCCTATTATTATGATCGTAGTTTCTGACAATCTGCCATCAAGTATAAGTCCTAAGCAGCCAAATATAAGTGACCATAGGCACAGGCTGTTTATTGAAAAGGGCAAAAAGTCCAATATCATATCCTGTCCAAACTCTAGCTGTAATACATCTATTGATACAAAATCCACAAAGCCATCAAACAAATTAAGCACAATACTGCAAAACGGTATCAGGATTCCTATTATTATACATGCAATACATATAGTATGAAACATAGATCGGAAGAGCGTCGTGTAGGGAAAGAGTGTA
>OGJH01001283.1_pt1 | contig 22653 bp, 19 predicted proteins | sample 1572021 | NCBI WGS metagenome assembly OGJH01 (sample SAMEA2582098, study PRJEB24529) | metagenome | biome: Human gut stool | place: China | collected 2011
ACTTCGCGTATAAGCCGACTGCCTCCTCATCATCCCTCAGTACGGATAAAAAAATTTGATTTCCATCTAATCTGCATATATTTTTACTCATCATGCCACCTTACATCTGCTCTGTGTGTTGCGAAGTCCTTGATGTTATTTGAATTATAACATAGAACTTCCTTTTTGGGCACTATATTCTTCGAACATCCGCCGCTTACGCAAAGCCCAAAGTCTCCGCAGACAATCCTATAGTCCTGTTCACCTTCACAATCTCATTCAGGCGTACCGGTCTGTATCCATATAACATGCAGCCCACATTATAAGCGTTCTCCCCCTGATTCATATATTCCCATGTTTCATCCCTCTTATCGTGAATATGACCATAAAAGTGCAAGTGACCTCTGTAAGAGCCATTCCATTCCGACATCGGATAATGGTACAGACCCAAGAACCAGATGCTTATGTCCCTTTAGTTGACTCAGATACCATTCCGCACTTTTTTCGTTTCTATAGCAGAAATCCCCCAAAATATACACATTGTCATCATGATTTACTCTTTGATTCCATAAGGATATCATTGCCTCATCCATGACTTCCACATTTTTAAAGGGGCGATGGTCAAAGTCAATTACTCGCCCTGCATCTTGGGCATAAAGGGATACCCGCAGGGTGTTTTCTTAATTTTGCCCTGCTTTCTGGGCATAGAAGTATGCCGCAGGCAAGGGCGGAAAAAAGGAACTGCCGCATAGACAGCCCGAAAAACATGGATTCCGTGTAATTGCGGATTTCTTTATTTATCTTTACTTCCAATCCATAAACACCTCCTTTTTAGCACAAAAAAATCGCCATCTTTGGAAAAATGACGATTCTTCAAGTTTTACTCCGTTTACTTCCAACTCATTCTTGCGTTATATACATTGTTTACAGCTTCAATATAGCATATGAAAGAGGGATGGTCGTGGTCGTTCTGCCGCAGGTATCTGTTTTTGATATTCAAATACTGCGTTCTGACAAGCTGCCATTTTCCCCTTTTCTTAATATACTTAGCCTTTTTCTGTATTCCTGCGGAATGAGGGGCTTTGTTCCAATAGTATTCATCCCGATAAGTGAACCCTGTTTTTTTGTGAATAAGTCTGTAAAAATCTTCCTCTGTATCTCTGCATACAATGCAGACATCCATTGAAAACTCAGTAGGATTTCCTCTAACAAAATGAATTTCCCCCGTAGTCAGAGAAGATGTTGAATCCTCACAATCTCCTAAATCACGCTCGTTTAACGCCTTATTAAAGGATTTCCTCGCACATTCTTTTAGATTTATGCGATCCTCAAAATCTTCACATCTTACAATCTCAAGGTTGTAATCCAAATCTATCGACAACGAAGCATTTTGTACCCCGTCCTTAAATATATATACACGTTTCATCCGCTTTCTCCCTTACAAGCCCATCATTTCACGCACGACACGGTCTGCCATCTTGACCGCACCGACAAGGATGAGCATATTGAATACCAGTTCCCCGATATAGCTCCACACCATCGTGACCGCAGCCGCATCGGGATTGACCACGGGCGGGGAAGCCGCAAACACCGAAAAGATAATGCAGGCAAGCACGATGATTGCACCCTCAAGGCACACGGCACAATAACTCTTGATAAAGCTCCTGCCGACATTCTGGCTCGGCTCTCCCGCAAAGAAGAAAGAGGGACGGGAGCGATTTCGGTATAAAGGTACAGCTTGAAAAACCTGCCGTACACCGACATTATCATAATGAACGACAGCACTGTGATGAACAGCCCGCCGATGAGCGTCACCGCCCATAGGGGAATGCTTTCAAAAAAGCCGCAGTCCTCCACGGCTGTCACAATCTCTGTCGGCAACACCGTCTTTTTGCGATTTGACATAGATGCGTCCTCCTTTCGCATAGTTTTAGCCACTTTGTCAAGGTGGCTATGTAAACAAGTACAAGAGAACGCAAAAAACCGCCTACTCTTAAAATCAATAAGAATAAGCGGCTTTGTAATTTGCCTTAGACATATTCAATTTTCATTCTCTTGGTCGGTGCATTTATGACCTTAAAAATAAGCTCGTCAATACAATCCGTATATCTGCCTTGCTGAATAAGTTGATTTTTTAACTCTACAAGGCTATGTATCAAAAGTTTTCTTTCGTGGCTATCCAAATATAGATGATTAAATTTCTCTCTCATAAGCACACCTCCACGTCTTTAGCTTCATTATAAGTTTCGGAAAAATAATATACAAATCTATAACTGGAAGATTTTGATAAAAACTCATTCCTATCATAAATTTCTTCCATCTAAATACTGGATTGCGGTTGAAATTAAAGACAGGCAACGTTTATAAAAATATTCATAATGCCTTTTATCATGAATATCCGTTTTTGTTGTTTCATGGTGTCGAATTCTAAAATTATTGCCAAGTATGGTAAGCTCATGAAATTCCTTTTCAAATAATTCTAAAAACGGCTGTTGATTATTACCCATATCCATTATAATCTTATTAACCGATTTCTTCTTATCTACAGTCGATGAGCAGTAATATGTCTTTAGTCTCTCAAATGCATCCCAAAGTTTCTCCACTGCAATTTGCAAATTGTTTTCATCATAATATTTTGAAGCCTCTTGTAATAACTCTTTCAGTCCTACTTCTTGAACAGACACTAATGAATTTTTATTTATCTGGGTATCAAATGTATTCATTAGCTTCCCATTGGAAAGCTGAAACGGTATCTCATTCAGTTTTAATATAGCATTAATCTGTGGTTCAAAGTCATCTGAGATGCTATGTTTCGCAAAAAACTCTATTGCGTCCAACACGCAAAATGGAGAATTAGAAAGTATGAATGCTTGCAAATCAGCAGTTTCAACATATTCTTTTTTATCATTATAACACTTTGGCACATAAAATTGCCTTATTTCATTGAAAACATCCTCAGCTACTGTTGTATTATAATTCCATCCCGTTTCGTCAGTCGCTTGATATACGATATTATATCGCTCCAGAAACTGATAAATTTGATTTCTCGCTTTCCGCTTTATGGACAATACTATCTTTTTTGCTTTTATGTCCTTTGCATTTCGTTGAGAATATGGAATAAACAACGTATTATCTTCTTGCTGATATATTCTCCATCCATAAACATCACGATTGGATATTTTCTCAACAGGGTAAATCTCATAACCGTCATTTTGTAATAGCTTGTTAGTTGCCACTAAAAATTCTTTCCAATATCCCTTATCATATCGAACAGCAGGGTGAAATACTTCGCAAAGAAATTTTAAATATACTTCATCGCTACCATCTTGTAAATTGAATCTTTTGTCTTCAAAAACCCAGCAGTATGGATAATCATCATTATTCACTGTATGTTGCCAAATATCCTGTTCTGCATTTGCAAATCTTGAATCATAACTTGGCATTCTCTCCAAATCATATAATCTTTTAAGAAAATCTATTTCTTCAAGGCGACCATAATAATTATAAGTAACGGTTCGGGTTTGAAAAAATTCGTCTATCTCTAATCCATTCTGAAATAAATCTAAAATATCTCGCTTTGTTATTTCTGTAATACGGTTCACTCCATTTTCCTCCTTTCAAGCATATTCAGCACTTATATATTGCTTCCAAAATATTTTAAAGAAAAGCGTACCACTATTTTTAATGATACGCTCACCATTATTAAATCACTTCAAAATGCTTCAACGCATCCTTTATCGATTCCACTTTCTCTGCTGTCGGATGCTTCCTTGGCTGTTTCAATTCTTCTACCGCATTAGAAGCATCATACATCAGCAAGCCTAAATCTCTCTTTACCTCTGCGATATATGCGGTATGTACCTTGAAGCCGTATTTAGCTTCTATGTACTCCTTTATCATTTTGCAGGTCACTCGTTCTTTGGGTTTATAGCTTTCCGCTCTTTTAGCAATATTATCAAGTGGAACTTTTCCCTCACCCTCGCCAAACTCAACTTTTACGTTGATATGACCGTCTGGCTTTTTGTGGGAAAGCAGTACTACCGTCTCCACATGCTCCGTATGAGGAAACAAATCAAATGGCTGACATGCCATAACCTTATATCCACCCTTAACCAGCACCTTTATATCCCTTGCCTGTGTATCAGGTCCGCATGAAATGTACACAATCCTGTCTGGTTTAATCTTAAGAAGAGAATTAAGGAATTCCGGTGTGCTTCCACTTCTTGGCGGATCCATGATAACAACATCTGCCTTTGCATTTTTCGCATACTCAACAAGGAAATCTCCTGCGTCAGCATTAACAAATGTGACATTCTTTATATTGTTAATTGAAGCATTTATCTTAGCATCTGATACAGCTTCTGAATTAAGCTCAACTCCTATAACTTTGCCAGCCTTTTTTGAGGCGACTATTCCAATAGTACCAATCCCGCAATATGCATCAATTACAGTGTCATTTTTTGATATATCAGCAAGCTGGATTGCCTTTTTGTACAGCTTTTCAGTCTGCTGGTGGTTAATCTGATAGAATGATGTCGGGCTTATTCTGAATCTGCAGCCACACAACACATCCTCGATATAACCTTTTCCCTTAAGAACAATATTTCTCTTTCCAAGCACCATGCTTGTGCGCCTGTCATTAATATTCTGCACAATTGTAGTAATTTCCGGATGTTTCTCACATAATGCCTTAAGAAAATTGTTCTTTGATGGAAATGCAACTCCTGCTGTTACAATAACAAGCATAATCTCCTTTGTAGAAAATCCTTTTCTTAAAAGAATGTGGCGAATCAGCCCCTTTCCTGAATCCTCGTCATATGGCTGATATTTAAATGAAGCTATAAGGCCTTTAATATCCTTAATAATGTCTGTACACTGCGAATCTTCAATCATACAATCTGAAGTGTCAACTATTCTGTGGCTGTTTTCCTCGTAAGTTCCTGCTATAACATTCCTTGAATCATCAAGTCCCACAACTGCATGAACTTTATTGCGGTAATGTATCGGTCTGTACATTCCAACAATATCATCAACTTTTACATATCCGCCAAAAAGTTCTTCAATGTACTTTTGCTTAACTGCAAGCTCATTGTCGTATTTCATTCCGGCATAATCACAACCACCACATTTTTCCGAAAATGCGCAGTGAATCCGTCTTTCTTTCTCGTCATATCTATTCGTCATAAAATATTTAACTCCTCATCGCTACCAATTTGCCACATATGGCAAATCATAAAAGGGCAACCGCCCATACAAGCAGTTGCCCTTAACATCAGTCTTTGTTAATTATAATGAAGTATTCTCGTCTGTACTTCCAAGAATCTTAACCTTACCTTCGTAGAATTCTTTAACTGCGATTGATAATGGCTTGTCTTTCTCTGAACATCTTACAAGAGGAGTTCCAACCTGAAGCTTTCTCTCATCTTCCTTAGAGATTCTCTTCTCCTCAACCTTATCCTTGTCCTTTTCTTTCTCTTTTTCCTTGTTGCTTGCTTCAATTCTTGCCTTGGCAATCTTCTCCTCAACGCTTCTTGCATCGATGATTTCCTTAGCTCTGTTAGCAGTTGCCTTAACAATTGAATATCTGCTCTGTACTAAAGGCTGCTCGCCCTCTTCAACCTCACTGTTAATTACAGCCATTAATTCAGTATACGATGGATGTATCATTATATTATTCTCCTTTCGAATAAACCTTTAATTCTTCTTTAATATTATTAATCAGTCCAAGATTATACTTAGCTTTCATCTTCTCAGATAACACAATATCATGAATACGGCCGACACATAAATCGACTTCATCATTGATAACTATGTAATCATAATCCTCAACACCTTCTGCTTCCTCTGCTGCTCTTGAAAGACGGGCTTTAATTGTCGCCTCATCTTCTGTTCCTCTGCCACGGAGTCTGTTCTCAAGTTCTGCCGCAGATGGTGGTGTTATAAACATAAGCACTGCATCTGGAAACATTCTCTTAATATTCATAGCACCCTGTATCTCAATCTCAAGAATAACATTGTTGCCCTTATCAAGCTGTTCTTCAACATATGCTTTAGGTGTTCCATAATAATTGCCAACATACTGTGCATGCTCAATCAAAGCATCTTCAGCAATCATCTTCTCGAATTCTTCTACAGTCTTAAAGAAATATTCTCTTCCATCAGCTTCGCCTTCTCTTGGCTTTCTTGTTGTAGCTGATATAGAAAGTGAATACTCGTCATGAAGCTCTAAAAGTCGCTTCATAACAGTTCCTTTTCCTGCACCAGAAAATCCTGAAATAACTAATAATAGTCCTTTGCTCATATAATTACCTCATTCTGCACATAAAGTGCACAAGTTATTATACCTAACAAGCCCGAAACAATCAAGTAAATTTAATCAAAACCCATTAAAAATATATTAAAAGCCTACTCAATGTTCTGAATCTGCTCTCTTACCTTCTCAATCTCAGTCTTTAAGTCAATAGCTGCATTAGATATCTCAATGTCATTAGCCTTAGATAGAGTTGTGTTAGCCTCTCTGTTCATCTCCTGTGCAATGAAATCCATCTTTCTTCCAATGCCGCCATCCTCGTTAAGACATTTTCTTGCATGCTCGATATGGCTTCTTAATCTTACAGTTTCTTCGTCAACACATATCTTGTCTGCGTATATAATAACCTCTGTTGCGATTCTGCTCTCATCAATAGTTGTATCGCCAAGAAGTTCTTTAACCTTACTCTCTAACTTGCTGCGGTATTCCTTCATAATCTCAGGACTTCTCTTTTCAACAAATGCGACAAGCTCCTCCATGTGGTCTAACTTTCCTAAAAGGTCTTTCTTAAGATTCTCACCTTCAAGAATTCTTGTATTAACAAACTGTTCTAAGGCTGCCTTCATGGCTTCTTCTATAAAATGCCACAACTCCTCTTCGTCTTCCTGCACTTCATCCATTGTGATAACCTCTGGAAATCTGGCAAGACCTCCAACAGTCATATCATTTTTAAGATTGTATTTTTCGGACATATTATTAAATATAGTCATATATTCATCAGCTATATTCTGATTAAACTTAAGATTAACCTGATTTTCTGAATCATCCTCATAATTAATAAATATATCAATCTTGCCTCTTGCTGCATACTTCTTAAGCAAGTCTCTCATTCTGCTCTCGAATACATTAAGCTTCTTAGGCATCTTGATACCTGCCTCAAGATATCTGTGATTAACTGACTTAATCTCAACTGAAATCTTTCTGTTACCTTTAACTATTTCACTCCGGCCAAAGCCTGTCATACTTTTAATCATTGTTTCTATCCTTCCATTCGCATATAATGCCTAGGAAAGTATACCAATTTTTGTGAAAGATAACAAGACTTACAGCAATAAGTATGTTAATATAATGCAATAAGAATGAATATTATTAACTAAAGGAGACATTATGGCATTCGATGGAATTACAATATCCAGTATTGTTAATGAATTAAACAACACAATTAACGGCGGAAGACTTTACAAAATAGCACAGCCTGAAGCCGATGAAATAATGCTTACAATAAAGACACAATCTGGTCAGTACAGACTTGTTTTATCTGCAAATGCATCGCTTCCTCTTGCATATCTTACAGACGATAACAAGCTATCCCCTGCTACTGCACCGAATTTCTGCATGCTTCTTAGAAAACATTTGAACAACGGAAGAATAATATCTATAACACAGCCAAAATTTGAGCGTGTAATTGATATTGAGGCAGAACATTTAAACGAACTCGGTGACCTGTGCAGAAAGCACATAATCGCAGAATTCATGGGCAAGCACAGCAATATAATATTATGTGACGACAATAATACTATATTAGACAGTATCAAGCATATATCAGCACAGACAAGCTCAGTCAGGGAAGTTTTACCTGGAAGACCTTATTTCATTCCTAATACTTCTGACAAGATTAATCCGCTTGAAGCTGACAGAAAGCATTTTGACGAAACAGTATTTACAAAGCCTGTACCTGTTGTCAAGGCGCTGCTTTCAAGCTACACAGGAATAAGCACATGTATAGCAGAAGAGCTTGCATACCGTGCCGGAGTTGATGGCGGACACCCTGCCAACTGCCTTGATGAGCCTATGAAAGATGCATTATACAACGTATTTGACGCACTTATGTCTGATGTAAGAAATGGTATCTACCACCCCGATATGGTAACCGACAACGGTGTGCCTGCAGAATTTGCCGCTGTGAAGCTTTCTATGTATGACAACCACACAGAATATGATTCGATAAGCAGACTGATTATCGATTATTACAGACAGAAAGAGATTGCAACTCGAATCCACCAGAAGTCTGTTGATATAAGAAGAATTGTAACAACACATCTTGAAAGAGCATACAAGAAGCTTGACATTCAGGAAAAGCAGATAAGGGACACTGAGAAAAAAGACAAATACCGTATCTACGGTGAACTTCTTACAACCTACGCTTACAGTATTCCTGCAGGTTCTAAGGAATATGAAGCACTTAATTACTACGATAATACTACAATTAAGATTCCACTTGATAACACTCTCACACCAATTGAGAATGCCAACAAATATTTTGCAAGATATAACAAGCTTAAAAGAACCTATGAAGCCGGAATCCGTCTTATTCAAGAGATTACTGAAGAAATAAGCTACCTTGAATCTATTATCAATGCAATTGAGATTTCAGTAACAGAGGCTGATCTTGCTAACATTAAGGAGGAGCTTATTGAAACCGGATATATTAAAAGGACTGTTAAAGGAAAGCACAAAATCACAGCCAACAAGCCGATGCATTTTGTATCAAGCGATGGATTTGACATATACGTTGGAAAGAATAACATACAGAATGACGAACTTACCTTCAAGACAGGCAACGGTAATGACTGGTGGTTTCACGCCAAGCAGATGCCAGGTTCTCATGTACTTCTCAAAACAGATGGAAAGGAAGTTCCTGACAGAACATTTGAAGAAGCAGCAAGCCTTGCCGCCTATTACTCTAAAGGCCGTGAGCAGGAAAAAGTTGAAGTCGATTATGTATTAAAGAAAGAAGTTAAAAAGCCTGCCGGTGCTAAACCGGGATTCGTTGTGTATTACACCAACTACTCAATGGTTGCAGACACCGACATTAAAGATATTAAACAGTTATAAAATAATGGCTGAATCAGAATTTAATCATGCGGTGGCCCAAAAAGTCAGACTTTTTTGCGGGCACCGCATAACTCAGCCATTTTCTTATTAACAGGCTTAACAGCCACACATATAAACGCCAGTATAACTGATGCGCAGTCTGCCACTATCCACGGCATATACTGGATTGCAAGTGAAGATTTGCCCGAAACAATAATCATAAGAATTACACTTATAACAACATTTATAACAAATATACCTGCCAGCTTTCTCATATCCAGAAGCCCGCTTATCACAAGATATATCAGTATGTATGCAGCCGTCATGCACACGCAGAAAGTTACAAGATACATGTAAAATGCGTTATCAGTCATATCACATAAAGATATATCCAGCGTAATATATCCAAACAGTGCAGGCGGGTTAAATGCATATATTACAGATGGCATTATTGTTACAAGTGCCGGAATACCGATACCTGCCAACATTCCTGCCCTGCCGCTTAATCCCTTGATAATACCTGATTGTATAATTATACAAATAATGGTTGATATTAAAAGCATTATCATCCATGACCAGTTAAAGAATATTTTATTGCCAATATAATATGACGTAAGATATTCATTAATTGTCATTCTTTGTGAATCACCATTTCTTATAATCACAGATAATATATCCTGTCTTATAAAACCAGCCCACACATAAATTATAAGCGCCGGAACAAGGTAATTTACAGCATTTGTCTTCTTATTCTTAGCAAACATCTTTATGCGCATGATTCCAGAACTTTTCACCATTAATAATTCAAGAATTCCAAGAACTATTAAAAGAATATACAGAACAGGAACTTTATCAAGTAACTGGGTTGTCTTAATCTGCTCTTTCACTACTCCGTCAAGATACACAGAATCAATCATTGCATGCATGGATACTGATGACTCCCATATTCTCGCAAACAACAGCAGCATACCTGTCAATAAATTCAATATTGCAGATACAAATGCAGCAATTCCTGTATTACCGATTCTTAAAAGGATTCCTGCCACAGACATTGCCGTAAAAAGAATCGTAAGTGAAAAGAACAACTGATAAACAACATTAAAGCCTGTATAATAATACAGATTATATACTGAATTCTGGCTTTCCGGAATGTTGAGTGCATTATTATTCATTTTACTGATTATCTGACCAAATTCATTACTTCCTATAGGAACAAGAAGAATAAACAGACTCAGAGCCATAAGAATGGCGAGGCTTAAAAGCCTCACCCTTGTAATCTCATCTTTTTTCATAATCCTTCCTTTTCAGGGAAACAATTAATTAACAGATACTTTAACGAAAGATTTCTTACCCTTCTTAACAACTACTCCGTCTCCTTCGAACATACTCTTAGGGAACTTAGCTGCTATATCTGCTACCTTTTCTCCATCTACAGAAACACCACCCTGCTGGATAGTTCTTCTGGCCTCTGACTTAGTTGTTGCAAGTCCTGCTCCAAACACAAGATTAATTGCATCAATTTCATCATCTGTAAAGCTGTCTGCTTCAAGCTTTGCTGTAGGCATGTTAGCTGCATCCCCACCAGTAAAGATTGCCTTTGCTGTAGCTTCTGCTTTCTTAGCTTCTTCCTCACCATGAACAAGCTTTGTAAGCTCATAAGCAAGAATCTCCTTAGCCTTGTTAAGCTGAGCACCTTCCCAACTATCCATCTTATCAATCTCTTCAAGTGGAAGGAATGTGAGCATACGGATGCATTTAAGAACATCTGCATCATCAACATTTCTCCAGTACTGATAGAAATCGTAAGGACTTGTCTTATCCGGATCAAGCCATACAGCACCTGAAGCTGTCTTACCCATCTTCTTACCCTCTGAGTTAAGAAGAAGTGTAATTGTCATAGCTGAAGCATCCTTATCAAGCTTTCTTCTGATAAGCTCTGTTCCACCTAACATGTTGCTCCACTGGTCATTACCACCAAACTGTAAATTACAGCCGTATTTCTGGTATAACATATAGAAATCGTATGACTGCATAATCATGTAGTTAAACTCAAGGAAGCTTAATCCCTTTTCCATTCTCTGCTTGTAGCATTCAGCTCTTAACATGTTATTAACTGAGAAACATGCTCCAACCTCTCTTAAAAGTTCTACATAGTTAAGATTAAGAAGCCAGTCAGCATTATTAACAAGTAATGCCTTGTCATCTGAGAAATCAATGAATCTTGCCATCTGCTTCTTGAAGCAGTCAACATTGTGCTGAATCTGCTCTGGTGTAAGCATTTTTCTCATATCTGTACGTCCTGATGGATCACCAATCATAGCTGTACCACCGCCAATAAGCGCGATTGGCTTATTTCCTGCCATCTGGAGTCTCTTCATAAGGCAGAGTGCCATAAAGTGTCCTACATGAAGGCTGTCTGCTGTTGGATCAAATCCAATGTAAAATGTAGCCTTTCCATTGTTAATAAGGTCTTTGATAAGTGCTTCATCTGTTACCTGTGCAATAAGACCTCTTGCAACTAATTCATCATAAAGTGTCATTTTGTTTCCTCTCTTTTCTTCTTTATTGCTGCTTGCGCTCGCAGCTCATTATCTGCATTCGCCATATAAGACAGAATCTGTGCTAGCACATTCTGTCTTGCATGGCTCATTGCTTACAAAAAAGGCTTCCGCCCTTCTTTAAAAGGACGAAAGCCTAAACTTACGTGTTACCACCTTTATTCATGACAGACTCACATCTGCCACCTCATTAAGTCCACCAGCATGGACTTATGCACTATAACGTGTGCTACTCCGGCTGCCCCTACTTACAAATATGCTTTCAGTTCGCCGCTCCGGAATGTATTCAGTTACCCTTACCCTTGCGCCTCTCATCAACCGGCTGCTTTCTGTAAGTTCAGTAATAACCTACTTGTTTCCATCAACGCTTTGTAATATTAATTGTGTATTACTTATAACATAATAGAATATTAAAATCAAGCCTCATTCCGAAACAAATGTATCAAATTAACACTAGATTGTAACTACTCTCATTGTGTTAGTAAGTCCTCTCTTAGATGAAGGATCAGAAGATGTAGCGATACCAGCAGAAACAATTACTGTATCTCCTTCTTCTACGAATCCAGCATGTTCAGAAACTACTAATGCATGCTCAATAATCTTATCAGTAGAAGCTTCTGTAGCAGTCTTAAGAGGTCTTACACCCCAGTAAATCTGCATCTTTCTAAGAACATTATCGTATGGAGAGCATCCGATAATCTCAGCTTCTGGCTTTAACTTAGATGTAAGTCTTGCTGTAAATCCTGAAATTGTAGGACAGATAATAGCCTTAGCTCCAAGGTTATCTGCTGTCTGAACTGCAGCATTACATACAGCGCTTGAAATGCTTCTCTTGCTGTGAAGATTAGAATATTCTACTGAATGTCCCTTAATCTCCTGCTCTGTTCTTTCTGCAATCTTAACCATCATCTTAACAGCCTCTAATGGATACTTTCCATTAGCAGTCTCACCACTAAGCATAACAACATCTGTTCCGTCGTAGATAGCGTTAGCAACATCAGTAACCTCAGCTCTTGTAGGTCTTGGATTTCTAATCATAGAATCAAGCATCTGTGTAGCTGTGATAACTGGTTTATACTTAGCATTACACTTCTTGATGATTTCCTTCTGAACGTGTGGAACTTCCTCAGCAGGAATCTCAACACCCATATCTCCACGAGCCACCATGATACCATCAGCAACTCTGATGATATCATCTATATTAGCAATACCTTCGGCATTCTCAATCTTAGCAATAACTGGGATATCTGAACCATGCTCCCAGAGAAGGTGCTTAATTTCCTCGATACATGCTGCATTTCTTACAAATGAAGCTGCGATAAAATCAAATCCCTGCTCAACACCAAAGATGATATCTTCCTTATCTTTCTCTGTGATGCCTGGAAGTCTGATGCTTACGTTAGGAACATTAACCCCCTTCTTAGAACCAAGATCACCACCATTAATTACTGTACATTCAATTTCTGTACCTTCAACCTTATCAACCTTAAGCTCGATAAGACCATCATCGATAAGAATAATATTACCTGTAGTAACATCTTCTGGAAGACCTGCATAAGTTACCATATTAATCTTATCATCTGCTGGCACCTGTCTTGTTGTTAATGTATATTTCTGTCCCTCAACAAGTGTAACCTTCTTGTCATCCTTAACAGCACCTGTTCTGATCTCAGGTCCCTTAGTATCAAGAAGAGTTGCAATAGGGATATTAAGTTCTTCTCTTACACTTTTAATTAAGGCAAATCTTCCTGCCTGCTCCTCATGGTCACCATGAGAAAAATTAAATCTTGCAATATCCATTCCTGCTAACGCAAGATCCTTAATAAGGTTTCTGTCGTTAGTATTAGGACCCATTGTGCAAATAATCTTAGTCTTTTTCATTGTTTCCTCCAAAATAATTAAAATCTTTTCAAACACATACCTACAATATAATAACATATTTGCGTGTCAAATCAACTAAGTTTTTTATTTAACAAGCTTTTTAGGGGGGTGGAAGGATACGCAAAGAGAGACAGGGACGGTGTCAGTCTTTCAGGTTTCTTCGTTTAGTGGCAGTAAAAGCCAGTTTTTGCTTCGCTTTTTTGTTCAAAAAATCAACGCGCTTCGCTTGAATGCGATTTTTTGAACCGCGCTTCGCAAACTCTGGCTTTAACTCCCACACAACTCAGAAAATTCAATTCTGACACCATCCCTGTTTCTCTTTGCTTACACTTCTACCCCGGCTGGTTACTGTTTATCACCAGTTACATGGATGTGGGTATATAAGTGGTCTGAACAGTATTCGTAGTTGCCGGCGCATTTTGAACAGAATCTGAATGTGAGATTTTCATCGTCAAGTTCCGTCCTTCCGCATACTGCACATCTGTGCTTCGGCACGCCGCGCTTCGCGTGTTGTGCCTGACTTTGTTGTGTTCTGTTATCTGATGATGCTGTCCCATATGTGCCACCATTGCCCTGAGTGCTGCCACCATTCTGCTGCCAGTACTCTTTTCTGGCGTTCTGCTGTGCTTTCTTTGCTGTTCTCATTGCCTTGTCGAAGTTTCTCTGTGTACTGCTCTTTGCAGGGCCTTTCTTGTACAGGAAGAAGAATATTATGAAATTCAGCATTGACACAAGCGCCGCCGTTGCGTTGGCATAACACATAATTGCTGATGGTGCGAGGAAACCTGCTGCATACAGGCTGTACCATACATTTCTTGGAAGAAATGGCACAAGATATCCGAATACTATAGTAATTCCGAATATTACAGCATCAAGTATTGCCATCCATTTAATCTTGATTGGGATAATGAAGAATAATAAAACCTCCATATCCGGCTGCTCCATAGCGAATGCCATGAACAACGCAAGGTTTATATAATTCGTACTTAACTTAAAGCTTAATCCCCATATAAGATAGATAATAAGTGATGCAAGTATATTAAGGATAACTCCTGTGAAGAAGTATACATTAAATCTGAACGAGCCCCATATTCTTTCAAGTACCGAACCAATCAGATAGTAGAAATACAGCACAAATACCACAAATATTATGCTGTTAGAAGGAGGTTGTAAGATAAATGTAAAGAGTCTCCATACCTGTCCTTTGAAAATCATAGCAAAATCAAGTGAAAAATATGCGTCATATAATCCATTAAAGAATGTATTCATCACAAATCCTATTGCATAAAGGACAATGATATAAAACATAAGATTTTTAATCGCATACTTAGAGAATTTTTTCTCAAATTTAGCAAACCAGTTCATAAAATGTTCCTTTCAGTCTTACACATGTTACAGACTAATAATTCATAATCATATACAAGAAATTATAATAAACAAAACAATATGATGTCAATTAAACTTACTCTTAAGTTCTTAAATTTTAATAAAAATATCCACCATAAATAATTAAAGCTATTTTATTATTTCCTATTAATATTGAAATTTATTCCATTTTACTCTATAATGCATGAGTTGCATAGAAAATGACATATTCTGCGTTTTTTCGCCAAAGTCACTATGTAATGGGTAACTTTTGTATATTTATATTAAGGAGGACAGCTGCAGCTGTATTAGGTTATGAACAAATTCAAATTAGGTATTGATATTGGATCAACAACTGTAAAAATCGCTGTTTTAGATGATAATAATAATATTTTATTTTCTGATTATGAAAGGCATTTTGCGAATATCCAGGAAACTCTCCAGTCACTTCTTGAAAAGGCAGTGGCTGAACTTGGTGAGTTTGAAGTATATCCTGTTATCACAGGTTCAGGCGGACTTACTCTTGCCAAGCATTTAGAAGTACCATTCACACAGGAGGTAGTAGCCGTGTCTACTGCCCTTCAGGATTATGCTCCACAGTGTGATGTTGCAATCGAGCTTGGTGGTGAGGATGCTAAGATTATCTACTTTACTAACGGTATTGACCAGAGAATGAACGGAATATGTGCCGGCGGTACAGGTTCTTTCATTGACCAGATGGCAACTCTGTTACAGACAGACGCAATGGGACTTAATGAATATGCCAAGAACTATAAGTCAATATACCCTATTGCCGCAAGATGTGGTGTATTTGCCAAGACTGATATCCAGCCTCTTATCAATGAAGGTGCAACTAAGGAAGACCTTTCTGCATCTATATTCCAGGCTGTTGTAAACCAGACAATCAGTGGTCTTGCATGTGGTAAACCAATCCGTGGTAATGTTGCATTCTTAGGCGGACCTCTTCATTTCTTATCAGAGTTAAGGCAGGCATTTATCCGTACATTAAGCTTAGGTGCGGATGAAATCATTGCTCCTGACCATTCACACTTATTTGCTGCTGTTGGTTCAGCAATGAATTACAGTGAAAATGTATGTGTTCCTGTAGAAGACATTATCGCAAGACTTAAAGGAAAGATTAAGCTTGAGTTCGAAGTTGAGCGTATGGAACCTCTTTTTGAGAACCAGTTTGCATATGATGAATTCACAAAGCGTCACAACTCTCATCATGTTAAGACTGCTGATATCGCATCTTACAAGGGCAACTGCTACTTAGGAATCGATGCGGGTTCAACAACAACCAAGGTTGCTTTAGTTGACGAAGACGGTAATCTTCTTTACTCATTCTACTCAAGCAATAACGGTTCACCACTTGCTACAACAATTAAAGCTATTAAAGAGATATATACACTGCTTCCACCAGAAGCCAAGATTGTACAGTCATGTTCAACAGGTTATGGCGAGGCACTTATCAAGTCGGCTCTTATGTTAGATGAGGGAGAAGTTGAGACAGTGTCACATTTCTACGCTGCTGCTTTCTTTGACCCTGAAGTAGACTGTATCATCGATATCGGTGGACAGGATATGAAATGTATCAAGATTAAGAACCAGACTGTAGATTCAGTACAGCTTAACGAAGCATGTTCATCAGGATGTGGTTCATTCATAGAAACATTTGCAAAATCCCTCAACTTCACAGTTCAGGACTTTGCCAAGGCTGCTTTATTTGCGAACCACCCTATTGACTTAGGAACACGTTGTACAGTATTCATGAATTCCAAGGTTAAGCAGGCTCAGAAGGAAGGTGCTGAAGTTGCAGATATCTCTGCCGGACTTGCTTATTCTGTTATTAAAAATGCTTTATACAAGGTTATCAAGATTTCTGACCCTGATGATTTAGGTAAGCATATCGTTGTTCAGGGTGGTACATTCTACAACGACGCTGTTCTTAGAAGTTTTGAGAAAATTACAGGTGTTCAGGCAATCAGACCTGATATCGCTGGTATAATGGGGGCTTTTGGTGCTGCTCTTATAGCAAGAGAAAGATATGACGGTATATCAGAATCATCTATGCTTTCTATAGATAAGATTAACTCTCTTACATATGAAACAAAGCTTACAAGATGTAAGGGATGTACTAACAGTTGTCACCTTACAATCAATAAATTCTCTGGCGGCAGACAGTTTATCACAGGTAACAGATGTGAACGTGGACTTGGTAAAGAGAAGAACAAAGAAAAGCTTCCTAACCTTTTCGATTATAAGTTCCACAGACTCTTTGACTATGAACCTCTTTCAGAAGAAAAGGCTACAAGAGGTACTGTAGGTATTCCAAGAGTTCTTAACATGTATGAGAACTATCCGTTCTGGTATACATTTTTCACAAAACTCGGATACAGAGTTGTACTCTCACCTCAGTCAAGTCACAAGCTTTACGAATTAGGTATTGAGTCAATTCCATCAGAGTCAGAGTGTTATCCTGCAAAGCTTGCACATGGTCATATCATGTGGCTTATTAAGCAGGGAGTTAAATTTATCTTCTATCCATGTGTACCTTATGAGCATAACGAATATGAAGGCACTAACAACCATTATAACTGCCCTATCGTTACTTCTTATGCCGAGAACATTAAGAATAATGTAGAAGAACTTAAAACAGAGAATATAGATTTCAGAAATCCTTTCATGTCATTTGAAAGTGAGGAGAAGATATCCAAAAGACTTGTTGAGGAATTCTCATCATACATTCCTGCCGCAGAGATTAAGTCTGCTGTCAAAGCCGGATGGGATGAAATGATGGCTTGCAGACAGGATGTCAGAAATAAAGGTGAAGAAGTAATCGCTTACCTTAACGAAACCGGAAAGCGCGGTATTGTACTTGCCGGCCGCCCTTACCATGTTGACCCTGAAGTAAACCACGGTATTCCTGAACTTATTAATTCATACGGACTTGCTGTACTTACAGAGGACAGTGTTGCACATTTAGGAACAGTTGAAAGACCTCTTATCATTCTTGACCAGTGGATGTACCATTCAAGACTTTACGCTGCTGCTAACTATGTAAAGACTGTAGATAATCTCGACCTTATCCAGCTCAATTCATTTGGATGCGGTCTTGATGCCGTTACTACTGACGCTGTCAACGATATACTTACTAAGTCTGGAAAGATATATACAGTACTTAAGATTGATGAGGTTAATAACCTTGGTGCTGCAAGAATCAGAGTACGTTCACTAATCGCTGCTTTAAGAGTACGTGAACAGAAGAATTACCAGAGAAAGATTCAGTCATCTGCCTACCACAGAGTACAGTTTACTGAAGATATGAGAAAGAATTACACAATTCTCTGCCCTCAGATGTCACCAATACATTTTGACATATTAGGTCCTGCCCTTAATTCATGTGGCTACAATATTGAAGTCCTTGAGAACGACAACAAGTCATCAGTAGATGTAGGTCTTAAATATGTTAATAACGACGCATGCTACCCTTCACTTATGGTAGTCGGACAGATTATGAACGCCCTTCTTTCAGGCAAATACGACCTTTCAAGAACTGCTGTTATTATGTCACAGACAGGTGGTGGATGCCGTGCTTCCAACTATATCGGATTCATCAGAAGAGCACTTATAAAGGCTGGTATTCCAGATGTTCCTGTAATCTCACTTAGTGCACAGGGACTTGAATCTAATCCAGGCTTCAGCTATGACATACCAATGCTTAAGAAAGCTATGATGGCTGTTGAATATGGTGATATATTCATGAATGTTGTATACCGTACAAGACCTTACGAGGCAGTTCCTGGTTCAGTTAATGCACTTCATGAAAAATGGAAGAAGGTCTGCATTGAACAGCTTACTAAAAATAAGGTTCATATGAAAGAATTCAATAAGAATCTCCGTGCTATTGTTAAGGACTTTGATAATATCCCGCTTAAGGATATCAAGAAGCCTAGAGTTGGTGTTGTTGGAGAGATTCTTGTTAAGTTCATGCCTGCTGCTAACAACCACATTATTGAATTACTTGAGGCAGAAGGTGCTGAGGCTGTTATGCCTGACCTTATGGGATTCCTTCTCTACTGTATGCAGAATTCAACATATAAGCATGAATTATTAAAGACACCTAAGAAGGGGGCTATTCTTTCAAGTACACTTATAAAAATACTTGAAACCTTCAGAAAGGCTGGAACCAAGGCACTTGCAGAAAGCAAGAGATTTGATGCTCCATCTAAGATTAGTGAGACAGCCAATTACGCTAAAGACTTCGTATCACTTGGCAACCAGACTGGTGAAGGCTGGCTTCTTACCGGTGAAATGATTGAGCTTATCCATCATGGTGTAGGCAATATCGTATGCTGTCAGCCATTTGCATGTCTGCCTAACCACATTGTAGGAAAGGGAGTTATCAAAGAACTTCGTGCAGCATATCCCGAAGCTAACATAATTGCTGTAGATTATGATCCTGGTGCTTCCGAGGTTAACCAGTTAAACAGAATCAAGCTTATGCTTTCAACTGCTAACAAAAACCTTGCTAAAGAAGAAAAAGAATCTAAAAAAGATGCTTAATTGCTTGTACATATTATAATTCCGATATATAATGGATATAATAAATATGTTCGAAGAGGTGTGATATTATGAGTTTTATGTTATTCATCGGACCAATTATAGGTGTTGCAGTTGCCATTATTGCTGCTGTGGTTATCATATCAGTTATAGCTGCTGCTGTCTCACAGAAAGATATTAACGACGAAGATTAACAAAAAGTTCCTGCAGTTTCCATTGTGCCAGAAGCACTGGATACTGCAGGAACTTATTTTTTACTGCTTATTGCTTTTCTTATCTTTCTTTGGTTGTATTTTTCCTTCTGCTATCTCAATAATCTCATCTGACAGGAATTCCAGTTCATCAGCATCATGACATGCAATAATAATGAGTGCCCCTTTTTGCTTATGTTTCATAAGAATCTGCCTTACCTGCTCAGTTCCTGAATCATCAAGCGCATTAATCGGTTCATCAAGAATAATAATATCCGGATCTTCCATTATCGCAGCCGCTATACCGAGCCTTTGTTTCATACCTAATGAATACTTTTTAAATGTTCTCTTATCATCCGGTTCAAGCCCAACCTCAGTAAGTGTCTGTCTTATCTTGTTATCATCAATTCTTTCTCTGATTGAAGCAAGAGTCTTTAGATTCTCAAACCCAGTATAATTACTTATAAATGACGGATTCTCTATAAGAATTCCTATGCTTGGAGGAAACATTTCATCTTTTCCTAATATACTGCCATTAATATCAACCGTTCCCGTGACCTTAATCAGACCGGCAATCGCGCGCATAAGCATTGTCTTACCGCTTCCATTCTTTCCCCTGAAACCATATATCTTTCCAGATTCCATTCTAAGGCTGACATCATCAAGAATATCAATGCCTTTAATTTTCTTAGATACATTTTTCAATTCAATATACATACTTACTCCTCCTACAGAAAATCTCTTTTTCTTGAATATATAATTCCAGCAGCCATAATCCCCACATCTATCCCCAGCATTAATAACGCTCCAAAATACCATCTGTCATAAACATGCGGTATTCTGTACATCATCATATAATTATAGAAACCAAACCACTTCATATAACATATGCTGAATATGAATAACAATAGATTAATAATAAATCCAAATACAGAGTTAAACACATATGAAACCAGCAGAATTATAATACATGCAGTAATTAAGCTCAGCGTACACAGAACCATAAGTAAAACAATATTGGTATTGCAGCTTATATCTTCACTTCCAAGTATGAGTTTTATGTTCTCTCTGGCTGTAAAATGCATCCTCAGACTGAACTTATTTCCTAGAACTGCAAAGCCACTGACTGCAAATGTTACAATTATCAGAACCATATATACAAGTGCAGCTAATACTGCGATAATATATTTACTGACCCACCAGTACACTGGTGAACGCGAGGCAATCATTATGCTCCTGCTTAACGCACTCCTGTCCGAATTAATATAATACGCAACAATAAAAAGCAGAAATAAAAGGACAAATATCTCAAGCACCGGAATATCCATCGCCAGATTTCTTTCGGGATAGAACTCTTTAGCTCCTTTAAAGAAATCCATAAGGCTGTCGCCTAACGACACCGCTGCTATCCTCCCCTTATTGATTGATTTGTTCATATTAGCAAAGAATATTAAAGCCTGCATTAAAGAATACACTGCAAATGCTATGTATAATTTCCATGCAATATTCCAAAACCTTTTCAGGTCTGCCTTAAATACATTAATAAAACATCTCATTAGTTCTTAAGCATGTCCTTTCTATAAAACCTGAATGTCAGATAACTTACTGCTACACACACCGCCCAGATAATAACAGGCAGTACTACATTATCAAATACAGATATTCCCTTTAGATATGTCCCCATCTTCGACACAATCATGTAATTATAGATACTCTTTACATTCATATCGCAATAAGCAAGAAGCGGCTGTATATTCACAATAATAATATTAATGTATACAACCAGAAATACTACTATTGTCTTTCGTACAAGCCAACTTGCAATACATACAATAAATAATGTAACCTGCAGTCTTATAATATCAAGAAATACCGATAATCCAGCCACAATAAATGTGTTTATTTCATGTAATTCATAATAAGGTATGATAGCCGCAGCCATACTTCCAGTCTTACTCCAGTTACATGTAAAAACAGCATTTTTCATAGCAGCCACAATTCCAATAATGACACAATTCATTACCGGAAAAATTATAGTAAACAATGCACTGCTTTTTATAGTATTTACCCATAATTTTGTTGTCGAATCATATAATACAACTCTGTTTGACATCAACTCACGTCTAACCAACATAACCATAAAAAATGATACATAAATCACTTCATACATGCACAAAAAATCATAAGAATCCCAATCATAAAAATGTAAATAATAATCTGCAAAACATGTCTGGCCATTGGAAAAAGTCTTATTAAATGTTGAAACAGCATGTGTCATTATTAATTGCGGAATAAAATACATCACATAAAACAATGGATTTTTTAAAAGCTTTTTCATAATAATCCCCGTTTCTATCTGCTGAAAACAAGCTTCCTTCTATATGGATAAAAAGAATATACTAATGTTATTGTCGAAGAATCGAGCTTATCAAGATTATTTTGATCTAACTGTGATGCCCCGATATAAGCCCGTAGTTTCATCTCTTTTGTCTCATGAGGCAGCAATGTACAATGTCTTGATCCTGAACCAATCGGTATTGCACCATTAAATGCATTCAGTTCCTCTGATACGAATATAAAACTTGGAGTATAGTCTGCCACTTCTTCAGTTGTATTCTCTATTGATATTGTAAGCACAACTATTCTGCATTTATCTTTCTTTTCATCTTTAACCTTAGAATATTCTGATGAAATTTGTGAATATTCATCTATTGTACATACCTGATAGCTAAGCGGTTTAACAATAACTCCGTCAATATCTGCAGGATTATCAATCGTATAACTCTTATCTTCCGCTTTAGGAAATTGAATATTAATTCTTATAATCATTGCTGTACATATAACTACAACAACACTGCATATTATTAATGCAATTACTTTACAACGCTTCATTTTCTGCTCCTTTCCTAAAGAATATCAACATACTCACTCCAATAATAATTAACGGTTCCAGTATGAATCCTATAAGTGCCTTGTTAGGAAGGAGATATGA
>OGJH01001290.1_pt1 | contig 22493 bp, 9 predicted proteins | sample 1572021 | NCBI WGS metagenome assembly OGJH01 (sample SAMEA2582098, study PRJEB24529) | metagenome | biome: Human gut stool | place: China | collected 2011
AACTGTAACCATCTCCAAAGCTGGCACCTATGTCATTTCTGGAAAATCTGATGGTGTGCAAATCAAGGTGAACGCTGGTGATTCAGATGATGTCCATATTGTTCTAGATGGTGCTACCATGACAAACACAAATGCACCAATCAATGCCACAAGTGCCGGTCATGTCTATCTGACGCTTAAAGATGGAACCACTAGCACCCTTTCTGATTCAAGTTCTAATAGTGATGAAGATGCGGACGCTGTGATTTTTTCTAAAGGAAATCTGACCATTAACGGTTCAGGGACTCTTAACATTGATGCCAAGAAAAACAATGGTATTAAAGCAAACGACAGTCTTCATATAACAGGCGGTACTTACAAGATTACCTCAGTCGGTGATGCCTTCAATGTCAACGATGAACTTAATATTACAGGAACAACCATGACCATTGAAGCAGAAGAAGACGGTGTTAAGGTCGACAATGATGACGACACATCAGTAGGTACCATGTATCTGTCTGATAATACCATGACTATCAATGCTGGTGACGATGGTATTCATGCCTCTGGTGACCTGATTATTGATAGTGGTACTTACAAAGTTGAAAAATCAACCGAGGGTATTGAAGGTAAATCTTTGACCATCAATGGGGGAAACATCGATGTTTATGCAACGGATGATGGTGTCAATGCGGCCAATGCTAATGCCAGTCAAAGTGAGATTTTCTTCAAGATGACTGGTGGAACCCTAAATGTTGAGGTCGGTGAGGGTGATACAGATCCAATCGATTCCAACGGCGATATTATTTTGACGGGGGGAACGATTAATTTGACTGGTCAATCTGGCTTTGACTTCAATGGTTCTGCGACCTATACCGGTGGTGACATTACCATTAATGGTGAAAAACAAACTAAGATTGAAAACTCAATGCCTGGTGGGGGTGGCCCTCAAGGTGGTGGTCCCCAAGGCGGTGGCCCTGCAGGTGGCTTTGGCGGAGACCAATAAAGCATCACAGGATGAAACAGAAAGGAAGTGCCTATGTATATTGTTATTCCAGCTTATGAACCAGACACTCGCCTGATTCAGGTGGTTCAAGATATTACTTTAAAACTCCCTAAATCACGCATTATTGTTGTCAATGATGGGAGTGGTCCACGCTATGACGACTTTTATGACGAAACGGCTCTTTTTGGAGCTACGGTCCTTAAACACCCGATTAATAAAGGAAAAGGAGCTGCTCTAAAGACTGCCTTCGCGCACATTCAAGAAGAAGTGGTGGGGCAGCACCTTTCGGCTCAACCTATTGTCACAGTTGACAGCGATGGTCAGCATCTGATTAAGGATATTGTCCGTGTGGCTAAGGCAACCGAGGAAAATCCAAGTCATCTTGTCTTGGGTGCGCGTGCCTTTGTTGGTAAGGTACCAGCACGTAGCCGCTTTGGGAATAAGGTGACTGCTGGGCTCTTTCGTCTAGTAACTGGCCAGAAAGTCACAGATACTCAGACGGGTCTTCGAGGCATGTCAACTGACCTTATCCCATGGTTGCTTAATCTGGATGGTAATCGTTTCGAGTACGAGTTTAATATGCTACTTGAAGCCAAAAAGTCAGGTCACCAAATCTCTGAAGTCCCAATCGAAACGGTTTATTTAGAGGAAAATAAAAGCTCTCACTTTCGGCCCATTCGTGATTCCATCCGTATTTACAGCCCTTTTTTAAAGTTCTCTGGCACGGCCGTCTCGGCCTCAGTCATTGATGCAACAGCCTTATTTGTGCTTTTTGCCTTGACGAAAAATCTCCTCCTTTCGGTCGTGCTAGCGCGTGTCATTTCAGCTTCCAGTCAGTGTCTGCTAAACGCTAATGTGGTCTTCAATCCGACAAGCTCCCTCTTTAGATCGAGTGTTCGCTACTTTATGTTGGTCCTGGTCCTCTTGGCTTGTAATTATTTCTTACTTAGTAGTCTAGTTGCCATTGGTTTGGGACTGGTTCTGGCAAAATTGGTCACAGAAACCTTGCTCTTTTTAGTCAGTTACAGGGTTCAACATAACGTGGTTTTTGCTTGATAACTGGCTTAAAAATTGCCAACTGATTGCATAGAGATAGCTTAACCAATGACCTCTAAAAACTTTCCTAAAAAATAGAAAAAACTACCGTTTTCAAGATTCGGTAGTTTTTAATATTTGTCGAAATGTTTTTCAATTTACATTATGATTAAAAAAATAAAATGATATGAAAAATGCGATAATTGACTGAAAAAAATATGCTATAATGAAAATGTTTGAATTATGTAGATTTTCATTCAAACTAGGAAAAAGAAATGAGGACCTAAAATGGGAAAAAAGGTACATTACAAGCTTCACAAAGTTAAGAAGCAATGGGTGACGATTGCCGTCACTTCGGCAGCACTTGCCTCTATTGTAGGTGGTGCTACATTAGCTAATCAAAAGGTTTCAGCCGATGAAACAACAGAACCAGTTGCTACTACGACAGCTGAAAGCGATGTTGTGGTAGAAACGCATGAAGTAGCGACTCCAGCAGCAACTACTACGACAGATGTTACAACAGTAACAAATGACAAGGCAGCTGATAAAGATACTGTAGCAACTCCAGCACCAGCAACGGCTACAACTGCTAATACGGCAGCACCAGCAGCAACTGACCGTGCAGCCGTAGCTAATGGCGCTACAGAAACACCAGCAGTAACTGATCGTGCAGCAGTAGCAAATGGTGCGACAACAGAAACACCAGCTGCAACAGCGACAGATACAACGCTTACAGTAGCTGAAAAACCAAAATCTGGTGTTACTGAAAAAGAAGAAACAGCAGCACTCTCTTTGGACAACATCAAACAAGTTGATGGTAAATACTATTATGTCAAAGAAGATGGTTCATACAAAACAAATTTTGCTGTTTCAGTAAATGGCCAGTTACTTTACTTCGGTAAAGACGGTGCTTTGACAAGCACATCAACACACTCATTCACACCAGGTACAACTAATCTAGTTGATGCTTTCTCTTCACATAATCGTGCTTACGATTCTAAGAAAGAAAGCTTTGAGTTGGTAGATGGTTATTTGACACCTAATAGCTGGTATCGTCCAGTCACTATTTTGGAAAATGGTGAAAAATGGCGTGTATCAACTGAGAAAGACTTCCGTCCACTTTTGATGGCATGGTGGCCTGATGTAGATACACAAGTTGCCTACCTCAATACTTTCTCTAAACACTTTAACCTTAACGCAACTTATTCAACCAGCCAAAGTCAATCTGAATTGAATGCAGCTGCTAAGACAATTCAAATTAAGATTGAACAAGAAATTTCAGCTAAAAAATCAACTGAATGGCTTCGTCAAGCAATTGAGTCTTTTGTAAAAGAACAAGACCAGTGGAATACTACAACTGAAAACTATACCCTTGCTGACCACCTTCAAGGGGGAGCTCTTCTTTATGTCAATAATGACAAGACACCTTGGGCAAATTCTGATTACCGTTTGCTTAACCGTACACCAAGTAACCAAGATGGTTCTCTAAATGGTACAGGAAGATACTTGGGTGGTTATGAATTCCTACTTGCCAATGACGTTGATAACTCAAATCCAGTTGTGCAAGCTGAGCAGTTGAACCAAATTCACTATCTTGTGAACTGGGGATCAATTGTTATGGGTGATAAGGATGCTAACTTTGATGGTATCCGTGTTGATGCAGTTGACAATGTCGATGCAGACCTTCTCCAAGTTTATACAAACTACTTCCGTGCGGCCTTTGGTGTGGATAAATCTGAAGCCAATGCACTCGCTCACATTTCTATCCTTGAAGCTTGGGATTTAAATGATAATGCTTATAATCAAAAACATGATGGTGCAGCCCTTGCCATGGATAATAACCTTCGTTATGCAATTATGGGTGCACTTTATGGATCGGGCTCTTCATTGAAAGATTTGATTACTAGCAGTTTGACAGACCGTACAAATAATAGTAAGTATGGAGATACACAAGCTAACTATATCTTTGCGCGTGCTCATGATAACCTTGTTCAAGATATCATTCGTGATATTGTTCAAAAAGAGATCAATCCAAAATCAGATGGTTATACCATGACTGATGCTGAATTGAAACGTGCCTTTGAAATCTATAATGAAGATATGAAGAAGGCAGAAAAACGTTATACTATTAACAATATTCCAGCTGCCTATGCTTTGATTCTTCAAAATATGGAGCAGGTAACTCGTGTTTATTATGGAGATCTTTATACGGATAACGGCCAATATATGGCTACCAAGTCTCCTTACTATGATGCTATCACAACTCTCTTGAAGAACCGTATGAAATATGTTTCAGGTGGACAATCGATGAAAGTCGACACGTTCAATGGAAAAGAAATCTTGTCATCTGTTCGTTACGGTAAAGATATTATGACTGCTGACCAAACTACGGGTGTAGCAGAAACAAGTAAACATTCTGGTATGTTGACACTTATTGCCAATAATCAGGATTTCTCACTGGGTGATGGTACTTTGAAAGTTAACATGGGTAAACTTCATGCTAACCAAGCCTACCGTCCATTACTTCTTGGTACTGATAAGGGAATTGTCACTTACGAAAATGATGCAGCAGCAGCTGGAAAAATTAAATACACTGATGCTGAAGGGAACTTGACTTTCAGTGGAGATGAAATCAAGGGGTATCGAACTGTTGATATGAGAGGTTATCTTGGTGTATGGGTACCAGTAGGTGCACCTGATAACCAAGATATCCGTGTTAAAGGTTCAGATAAGAAACTTGACAAGACATTTTCTGCTACTGAAGCATTGGACTCACAAGTTATCTATGAAGGTTTCTCAAACTTCCAAGATTTTGTTGAAAAAGATAGCCAATATACTAATAAATTGATTGCAGAAAATGCAGAACTCTTCAAGTCATGGGGAATCACATCATTCGAGATGGCTCCTCAATTTGTATCGGCTGATGACCGTACCTTCCTTGATTCTGTTATCCAAAATGGTTATGCCTTTACTGACCGATATGACCTTGCCATGAGCAAGAATAACAAATACGGTTCTAAAGAAGATCTTCGTGATGCACTTAAAGCCCTTCACAAGCAAGGTATTCAAGCAATTGCTGACTGGGTTCCAGATCAACTTTACCAATTGCCAGGACAAGAAGTTGTAACAGCAACACGTGCTAATAGTTATGGTACTCCAAAGGCCAATGCTTATATCAATAACACTTTATATGTTGCAAATTCTAAATCATCAGGTAAGGACTTCCAAGCTCAATATGGTGGTGAGTTCCTTGATGAGCTCCAAAAGAAATATCCACAGTTGTTTGAAGATGTGATGATATCAACTGGTAAGAAGATTGATCCATCTGTTAAAATCAAGCAATGGTCTGCTAAGTACATGAATGGTACTAATATCCTTGGTCGTGGTAGTCGTTATGTTCTCAGCAACGATGCTACTGGTCGCTACTATCAAGTTACTGATAATGGTATCTTCTTGCCAAAACCTTTGACAGATCAAGGTGGTAAGACAGGTTTCTACTATGATGGTAAGGGTATGGCCTACTTTGATAATAGTGGTTTCCAAGCTAAGAATGCTTTCATTAAATATGCTGGAAATTACTATTACTTCGATAAAGAAGGTTATATGTTAACTGGTCGTCAAGATATCGATGGTAAGACTTATTTCTTCTTGCCAAACGGTATCCAGCTTCGTGATTCTATTTATCAACAGGATGGTAAATATTATTACTTTGGTAGCTTTGGTGAGCAGTACAAAGATGGTTACTTTGTATTCGATGTACCGAAAGAAGGTACTTCAGAAACAGAAGCTAAATTCCGTTATTTCTCACCAACTGGAGAAATGGCTGTTGGCTTGACTTATGCTGGTGGAGGATTGCAATACTTTGATGAAAATGGCTTCCAAGCTAAAGGTACTAAGTATGTTACTCCAGACGGAAAACTCTACTTCTTCGATAAAAATTCAGGTAATGCCTACACAAATCGTTGGGCTGAAATCGATGGTATCTGGTATGAATTCAATGATCAAGGCTATGCACAGGCTAAGAAGGGTGAATTCTACACAACAGATGGCTCAACATGGTTCTACCGTGATGCAGCTGGTAAAAATGTGACAGGTGCCCTTACTTTGGACGGTCACGACTATTACTTCCGTGCAAATGGTGCCCAAGTTAAAGGTGAATTTGTTACTGAAAATGGCAAGATTAGCTACTACACTGTAGATAATGGTTACAAGGTTAAAGACAAGTTCTTCGAAGTAAACGGCAAGTGGTACCATGCTGATAAGGATGGTAACCTCGCCACAGGTCGTCAAACAATTGACCACCTTAACTATTACTTCAATGCTGATGGAAGCCAAGTCAAATCTGATTTCTTCACTCTTGATGGTGGTAAGACATGGTACTACGCCAAAGATAATGGTGAAATCGTGACAGGTGCCTATAGCATTGGCGGTAAAAACTATTACTTCAAAGAAGATGGTAGCCAAGTTAAAGGTGACTTTGTTAAGAATGCTGACGGTTCACTTTCATACTATGATAAAGATTCAGGGGAGCGTCTCAATAACCGTTTCTTGACAACTGGTAACAATGTTTGGTACTACTTCAAAGATGGTAAGGCTGTAACAGGACGCCAAAATATCGATGGTAAAGAATATTACTTTGATCATTTGGGACGTCAAGTTAAAGGTAGCCCAATCAGTACACCAAAAGGAGTGGAATACTACGAATCAGTTCTTGGAGAACGTGTGACAAACACATGGATCACTTTCCAAGACGGTAAGACTGTCTTCTTCGATGAAAATGGTTATGCTGATTTTGATAAATAATCAATCAATCTAATCTTAATCTGAGAGATTAAGTGAAAAACGATATGATTTGACATGAATTTATAGGTGAAATTTCTTGAAAACGAGAATCGTTTAAAGAAATTTTGCCTTTTTTTGCTCCTTAAAGAAAAAAATCTGACAAATATCAATTTTGAGTCAGAATCGTTGTAAAAGCCATTGTATCAAGGGGGTTGACGATTTTTATAGAAAATAGTTTCACTTATCAAATGATATGAAAATGAGAATTGAAAACATATGAAATAGGTGTGTTACAAAACTTTTCTAATATTACTGTTATGTTACATATAATTTATAAAAAAACAATTAATTTGAGAAATAGTTAGAAAATAATGATATAATGTAATTGTTTGAAATCGGATAGATTTCAGTCTGATTTTGACAAATAAAATCACGGGGAAAATTATAATGGAAAATAAGGTACACTATAAGCTTCATAAAGTTAAGAAGCAATGGGTTACAATTGCAGTTGCCTCTGCAGCACTTGCTACTGTCGTAGGAGGATTGTCTGCAACAACATCTTCAGTTTCAGCGGATGAAACTCAAGATAAGACAGTAACTCAACCAAATTCAGATACAACAGCCGACTTAGTTACTTCTACAGAAGCAACCAAAGAAGTCGATAAACGTACAAATACAAAAGAAGCAGATGTTTTAACACCTGCTAAAGAAACAAATGCTGTAGAAACAGCGACTACAACGAACACACAAGCAACAGCTGAAGCAGCTACAACAGCAACAACAGCTGATGTAGCAGTGGCAGCTGTTCCAAATAAAGAAGCAGTTGTGACAACAGATGCACCAGCTGTTACAACTGAAAAAGCAGAAGAACAGCCAGCTACCGTCAAGGCTGAAGTCGTCAATACAGAAGTTAAAGCTCCTCAAGCTGCTTTGAAAGATTCAGAAGTGGAAGCAGCACTTTCTTTGAAAAACATCAAATACACTGATGGTAAATATTACTATGTTAATGAAGATGGTTCACACAAAGAAAACTTTGCCATTACTGTAAATGGTCAATTGCTTTACTTCGGCAAAGATGGCGCCCTTACAAGTTCATCAACACACTCTTTCACACCTGGAACAACAAATATTGTTGATGGTTTCTCAATCAATAACCGTGCCTACGATTCATCTGAAGCAAGTTTTGAATTGATTAATGGTTATTTGACTGCTGATAGCTGGTACCGTCCAGTTTCTATCATCAAAGATGGTGTGACTTGGCAAGCATCAACTGCAGAAGATTTCCGTCCACTTTTGATGGCTTGGTGGCCAAATGTAGATACACAAGTTAACTACTTGAACTACATGTCTAAAGTATTCAATTTGGATGCTAAATACACTAGCACAGATAAGCAAGGAGACTTGAAAGGTGCTGCTAAGGACATTCAAATCAAGATTGAGCAAAAGATTCAGGCTGAAAAATCAACACAATGGTTGCGTGAAACTATCTCTGCCTTTGTTAAGACACAACCACAGTGGAACAAAGAAACTGAAAACTATTCAAAAGGTGGAGGAGAGGATCACCTTCAAGGTGGAGCCCTTCTTTATGTGAATGACTCACGTACACCATGGGCAAATTCTAACTATCGTCTTTTGAACCGTACGGCTACTAACCAGACTGGTACGATTAATAAGTCAGTTCTTGATGAGCAGTCTGACCCAAACCACATGGGTGGCTTCGACTTCTTGCTTGCTAATGACGTAGACTTATCTAACCCAGTTGTTCAAGCGGAACAATTGAACCAAATTCACTACCTTATGAACTGGGGTTCAATCGTTATGGGTGACAAGGATGCTAACTTCGATGGTATCCGTGTCGACGCGGTAGATAATGTCGATGCAGACATGCTTCAACTCTACACAAACTACTTCCGTGAGTACTATGGTGTTAACAAATCTGAAGCAAACGCTCTTGCTCACATCTCAGTCCTTGAAGCATGGAGCCTTAATGACAACCACTACAATGACAAGACAGATGGCGCTGCGCTTGCTATGGAAAACAAACAACGTTTGGCTCTCCTCTTCTCATTGGCTAAACCAATCAAAGAACGTACACCAGCTGTAAGTCCTTTGTATAACAATACTTTCAATACGACTCAACGCGATTTTAAGACTGACTGGATTAACAAAGATGGAAGCACTGCCTACAACGAAGACGGTACAGCTAAACAGTCTACAATTGGTAAATACAATGAGAAATACGGAGACGCGTCAGGAAACTACGTCTTTATCCGTGCCCATGATAACAACGTTCAAGATATTATTGCTGAAATCATCAAGAAAGAAATCAATCCAAAATCAGATGGTTTCACGATCACTGATGCTGAAATGAAGCAAGCCTTTGAGATTTACAACAAAGACATGCTCAGCAGCAATAAGAAATATACCTTGAATAACATCCCTGCAGCTTATGCTGTAATGTTGCAGAACATGGAAACGATCACTCGTGTCTACTATGGAGACCTTTATACAGATGACGGTCACTATATGGAAACTAAATCACCATATCACGACACCATCGTTAACTTGATGAAGAACCGTATCAAGTATGTATCTGGTGGACAAGCGCAACGTTCTTACTGGTTGCCAACTGATGGTAAGATGGACAATTCAGATGTTGAACTTTACCGCACAAATGAAGTCTACACTTCAGTACGTTATGGTAAAGACATTATGACAGCTAATGATACAGAAGGTTCTAAATACAGCCGTACTTCTGGTCAGGTAACACTTGTAGCTAACAATCCAAAATTGAATTTGGATCAATCAGCTAAACTTAATGTTGAAATGGGTAAAATCCATGCCAACCAAAAATACCGTGCTTTGATTGTTGGTACAGCTGATGGTATCAAGAACTTTACATCTGATGCAGAGGCAATCGCAGCAGGTTACGTGAAAGAAACAGACAGCAATGGTGTCTTGACTTTCGGCGCTAATGACATCAAGGGTTATGAAACATTTGATATGTCAGGTTTCGTAGCAGTTTGGGTTCCAGTCGGAGCTTCAGATGATCAAGATATCCGTGTAGCACCTTCAACAGAAGCTAAAAAAGAAGGCGAATTGACCCTTAAAGCGACTGAGGCTTATGATTCACAATTGATCTACGAAGGATTCTCAAACTTCCAAACTATCCCGGATGGTTCAGATCCTTCAGTCTATACTAACCGTAAGATTGCTGAAAATGTTGATTTGTTCAAATCATGGGGCGTAACATCATTTGAAATGGCACCACAATTTGTATCTGCCGATGACGGTACCTTCCTTGACTCAGTTATCCAAAATGGTTATGCCTTTGCAGACCGTTACGATCTTGCCATGAGTAAGAACAATAAATACGGTTCTAAAGAAGATCTACGTGATGCGCTTAAAGCACTTCACAAGGCTGGTATCCAAGCAATCGCTGACTGGGTTCCAGACCAAATTTACCAATTGCCAGGTAAAGAAGTTGTAACAGCGACTCGTACTGATGGTGCTGGTCGTAAGATTGCGGACGCTATCATTGACCACTCACTTTATGTGGCTAACTCTAAGTCATCAGGCAAAGATTACCAAGCTAAATACGGTGGTGAATTCTTGGCTGAACTTAAAGCTAAGTACCCTAAAATGTTCACGGAAAACATGATCTCAACTGGTAAACCAATTGATGATTCTGTTAAATTGAAACAATGGAAGGCTAAATACTTCAACGGAACAAACGTTCTTGACCGCGGTGTTGGCTATGTACTTAGCGATGAAGCAACTGGTAAATATTTCACTGTCACTAAAGAAGGTAACTTCATTCCTCTTCAATTGACAGGAAATGAAAAGGCTGTTACTGGGTTCTCAAATGATGGTAAGGGAATCACTTACTTCGGTACAAGTGGTAATCAAGCTAAATCTGCCTTTGTTACTTTCAATGGAAATACCTATTACTTTGATGCACGTGGTCACATGGTTACAAATGGTGAATACTCACCAAATGGTAAAGATGTTTATCGTTTCTTGCCAAATGGTATCATGTTGAGCAATGCCTTCTATGTTGATGCTAACGGTAATACTTACCTTTATAACTATAAAGGTCAAATGTACAAGGGTGGTTACACTAAATTTGATGTAACTGAAACTGATAAAGATGGTAATGAATCTAAGGTTGTGAAATTCCGTTACTTCACTAATGAAGGTGTCATGGCCAAAGGTGTTACGGTTATTGATGGTTTCACACAATATTTTGGAGAAGACGGTTTCCAAGCTAAAGATAAGTTAGTAACCTTTAAAGGTAAAACTTATTACTTTGACGCACACACTGGTAATGCTATCAAGGATACTTGGAGAAATATCAATGGTAAGTGGTACTACTTTGATGCAAACGGTGTTGCTGCTACAGGTGCACAAGTCATCAATGGTCAAAAACTTTACTTCAATGAAGATGGAAGCCAAGTTAAAGGTGGCGTTGTTAAGAATGCAGATGGTACTTATAGTAAGTACAAAGAAGGTTCTGGAGAGCTAGTGACTAACGAATTCTTCACAACTGATGGCAATGTTTGGTACTATGCAGGCGCTAATGGTAAGACTGTTACAGGTGCTCAAGTTATCAATGGACAACACCTCTACTTTAATGCAGACGGAAGCCAAGTTAAGGGTGGTGTTGTTAAGAATGCAGATGGTACTTATAGCAAGTATGATGCTGCAACAGGTGAACGCTTGACTAATGAGTTCTTCACAACAGGAGACAACAATTGGTACTATATCGGTGCTAATGGTAAGTCAGTGACTGGTGAAGTTAAAATTGGTGACGATACTTATTTCTTCGCTAAGGATGGTAAACAAGTAAAAGGTCAAACAGTAAGTGCTGGCAATGGTCGAATTAGCTATTACTATGGTGATAGTGGTAAGAGAGCTGTTAGCACATGGGTAGAAATTCAACCAGGAGTTTACGTTTACTTTGATAAGAATGGTCTTGCTTACCCACCTAGAGTGCTAAACTAATTGATTTAAAAAGGAGAACTTCGGTTCTCTTTTTTATATTTTCTAGGAAAAGGTTCTTTTTGAAAAATACCCTTTCAAGTCGCTTACATGACGGATTTTTAATTTAATATTAAGATGGTAAAAAAGTCATTAAAATAAGTTGTATTAAGTTTTTTTGATAGTGAAAAATGATATAATAAGTAAGTCTTTAAGGTGTAGATTTTAAGACAAAAAATATATTGGGGAAAAATTGAATATGGAAAATAAAGTACGCTATAAACTGCATAAAGTGAAGAAGCAGTGGGTTACTTTGGCTGTCGCTTCAGCAGCTTTGGCTACCATTGTAGGTGGTAGTGTTGCCACATCTTCACTCACCTCTGCAGAAGAAATAAATAATACTAATGGATCACCTTCAACAACTACAGTCGGGGAAAATACAAATCCTGTGGTTGAAAAAGAGGTAGGCACAACAACTGAGGTAGGAAATACTTCAAATGCCACAACAACAGAGCGAGCAGCAGTTACTGCTGACAAACCAGCTGAAACGACTGTTCAACCAAATTCAGGAACAACTAGTGATAGAGCTGCAGCAGTAGAGGTTGAAGCCAAACCTGAAACGACTGCTAAGCCAGAAGTTGCTGCTAAACCAGAAACTGCTACAACATCGGAAGTAGCTGCAAATGCTGGAGTAGCTGCTCCAACGACTGAGAAGTCTAAAGAGCTTTCTGAAGCCGAAATTAAGGCTGCAGTCTCACTCGATAATATTAAAAAAGAAAAAGATGGTAAATATTACTATCTTCTAGAAGATGGATCACACAAGAAAAACTTTGCCATTACTGTAAATGGTCAGGTCCTTTATTTTGATGAAAATGGTGCCCTTTCAAGCACATCAACTTATTCATTCACACAAGAAACAACAAATCTTGTTACTGATTTTACAAAAAATAATGCTGCCTATGATTCAACAAAAGCAAGCTTTGAACTTGTTGATGGTTATTTGACAGCAGATAGTTGGTACCGTCCAAAAGAAATCCTTGAAGCTGGTACAACTTGGAAAGCGTCAACTGAAAAAGATTTCCGTCCACTTTTGATGTCTTGGTGGCCTGATAAGGATACTCAAGTAGCTTACTTGAACTACATGACTAAGGCTCTTAGCAACGGTGAAGAAACAAAAGATGTCTTTACGATTGAAAATTCTCAAGCTAGTTTGAATGCCGCTGCTCAAATCATCCAACGTAAGATTGAAGTTAAGATTGCTGCTAATAAGTCAACAGACTGGTTGCGTCAGTCAATCGAGGCCTTTGTTAAAGACCAAGATAAATGGAACATTAACTCTGAATCTCCAGGTAAAGAACACTTCCAAAAAGGAGCTCTCCTCTTTGTTAATAGTGATTTAACGAAGTGGGCTAACTCAGACTACCGTAAACTTGACCAAACGGCAACAAGTCGTTTGGCAAACGATAAGATCAAGAGTGGTAGTGATGCTGGTTATGAGTTCTTGCTATCAAGCGATATCGACAACTCAAACCCAATTGTGCAAGCTGAAATGCTTAACCAATTGTATTACTTCATGAACTGGGGACAAATCGTCTTTGGTGACAAGGACAAAGATGCTCACTTTGATGGTATCCGTGTTGATGCAGTGGACAATGTCAGCATCGATATGCTTCAATTGGTGTCTTCATACATGAAGGCAGCCTACAAGGTAAACGAGTCTGAAGCACGTGCCCTTGCTAATATCTCAATTCTTGAAGCTTGGTCTCAAAATGACCCATATTATGTTGACGAACACAATACAGCTGCCCTTTCTATGGATAATGGTCTCCGTTTGTCTATTGTTCATGGATTGACTCGTCCGGTAACTAATAAAGGTACAGGTGCTCGTAATGCATCAATGAAGGACCTTATTAACGGTGGTTATTTCGGTCTTTCAAACCGAGCGGAAGTTACATCATATGATCAACTTGGTTTTGCAACCTATCTCTTTGTTCGTGCACACGACTCAGAAGTTCAAACGGTTATCGCAGACATTATCAGCAAAAAAATTGATCCTACAACAGATGGATTTACTTTCACATTAGATCAATTGAAACAAGCTTTTGATATTTATAATGCTGATATGTTGAAAGTTGATAAGGAATATACGCATTCAAATATTCCTGCCGCCTATGCTTTGATGCTTCAAACAATGGGTGCGGCAACACGTGTTTATTATGGAGATTTGTATACTGATAATGGTCAATACATGGCTAAGAAATCACCATACTTTGATCAAATCACAACCCTTCTTAAAGCACGTCCTAAGTATGTAGCTGGTGGACAAACATCTTATATCCACAACCTTGCTGGAGATGGGGTATCATCTGCTAAAGACAATAAAGAAGTTCTTGTCTCTGTCCGTTATGGTCAAGATTTGATGTCTAAGACAGATACAGAAGGTGGAAAATACGGCCGCAATTCTGGTATGTTGACCCTTATTGCTAATAACCCAGATTTGAAATTAGCAGATGGTGAAACAATTACTGTCAACATGGGTGCAGCCCACAAGAACCAAGCCTACCGTCCACTCTTGCTTGGTACGGATAAAGGTATCGTGTCATCATTGAATGATTCAGATACTAAGGTTGTTAAATACACAGATGCACAAGGAAATCTTGTCTTTACAGCTGATGAAATCAAAGGCTTTAAGACTGTTGATATGAGTGGTTACCTTTCAGTTTGGGTACCAGTAGGTGCGACTGACGATCAAAACGTTCTTGCTAAACCATCAACAAAAGCCTACAAAGAAGGGGATAAGGTTTATAGCTCTTCTGCAGCCCTTGAAGCACAAGTGATTTACGAAGGCTTCTCAAACTTCCAAGACTTTGTTAAAGAAGATAGTCAATACACGAATAAATTGATTGCAGCTAATGCAGACCTCTTCAAGTCATGGGGTATTACGTCATTTGAAATTGCACCTCAATATGTCTCATCTAAGGATGGCACTTTCCTTGATTCTATTATTGAAAATGGTTATGCCTTTACAGACCGTTATGACTTTGCCATGAGCAAAAACAATAAATACGGTTCAAAAGAAGACCTTCGTGATGCCCTCAAGGCTCTTCACAAACAAGGTATTCAAGTCATTGCTGACTGGGTTCCAGACCAATTGTATACCCTCCCAGGTAAAGAAGTAGTAACAGCTACTCGTACAGATACACATGGTAAGGTGCTTGATGATACTAGCTTGGTTAATAAACTCTATGTGACAAATACTAAGTCATCAGGAAATGATTTCCAAGCACAGTATGGTGGAGCCTTCCTCGACAAACTTCAAAAACTTTATCCAGAAATCTTCAAAGAAGTTATGGAAGCGTCAGGTAAGACAATTGATCCATCTGTCAAGATTAAACAATGGGAAGCTAAGTACTTTAACGGTACAAACATCCAAAAACGTGGTTCTGACTACGTTCTCAGCGATGGTAAATTGTACTTCACCGTTAACGATAAAGGTACCTTCCTTCCAGCAGCCTTGACTGGTGATACAAAAGCTAAAACTGGATTTGCTTATGATGGTACAGGGGTAACTTATTACACAACATCTGGTACTCAAGCTAAGAGTCAATTTGTGACATATAATGGCAAACAGTACTACTTTAACGATAAGGGTTACCTTGTAACTGGTGAACAAGCTATCAACGGTTCAAACTATTTCTTCTTGCCAAATGGGGTTATGTTTACTGATGGTGTTATTAAAAATGCCAAAGGTCAATCAATGGTTTATGGTAAGTCCGGTAAATTGACGACTCAAACTGGTTGGAAAGAAGTTACTGTTAAAGATGATAGTGGTAAGGAAGAGAAATTCTACCAATACTTCTTCAAGGGTGGCATCATGGCTACTGGTTTGACTGAAGTAGAAGGTAAGGAAAAATACTTCTATGACAATGGTTACCAAGCTAAAGGTATCTTCATTCCTACAAAAGATGGACACTTGATGTTCTTCTGTGGTGATTCAGGTGAACGTAAGTACTCAGGCTTCTTCGAACAAGATGGTAACTGGTACTACGCCAACGATGAAGGTTATGTTGCCACTGGATTCACTAAGGTAGGTAAACAAAACCTTTACTTCAATGAAAAAGGTGTTCAAGTTAAGAATCGCTTCTTCCAAGTTGGTGATGCCACATACTATGCAAATAACGAAGGTGACGTTCTTCGTGGTGCGCAAACCATCAATGGTGACGAGCTCTACTTTGATGAGTCAGGTAAACAAGTTAAAGGTGAGTTCGTGAACAATCCTGATGGTACGACTTCATACTACGATGCTATCACAGGTGTGAAACTTGTGGATACATCACTAGTAGTTAATGGTCAAACCTTTAATATCGATGCTAAGGGTGTTGTGACTAAGGCACATACACCAGGCTTCTATACTACTGGGGACAACAACTGGTTCTATGCAGATTCACATGGACGTAATGTCACAGGTGCTCAGGTCATCAATGGTCAACATCTCTACTTTGATGCAAATGGTCGTCAAGTTAAGGGTGGCTTCGTAACGAACACTGACGGTAGTCGTTCATTCTACCATTGGAATACTGGTGATAAATTGGTATCAACCTTCTTCACTACCGGTCATGATAGATGGTATTATGCTGATGATAAGGGAAATGTCGTTACAGGAGCTCAAGTTATCAACGGTCAAAAACTCTTCTTTGGTACTGATGGTAAGCAGGTTAAAGGTGACTTTGCAACAAATGCGAATGGCAGCCGTTCATACTACCATGGAGCTACTGGTAATAAGTTAGTATCAACCTTCTTCACTACTGGAGACAACAACTGGTATTATGCTGATGCCAAAGGTGAACTTGTTGTTGGCGAACAGACGATCAACGGCCAAAACCTTTACTTTGACCAAACTGGTAAGCAAGTGAAAGGTGCAACAGCTGCGAATCCTGATGGCTCAATCTCTTACTATGATGTTCATACAGGGGAAAAGGCTATTAATCGTTGGGTTAAAATTCCTTCAGGGCAATGGGTATACTTCAACGCTCAAGGAAAAGGCTACGTGTCAAATTAAGATTAATGAATGAAAGAAGTCAATCACTTTTGTGGTTGCTTTTTTCGTAAAAAATTGTCTAACTTTTATACATTCAGGTCATTTGTCTGGGTAAAAAAGTGGTATAATAACTCTTGCTAAATCTTTATTTTGGAGTACACATGGCTAAGTCAAAAAATACTATTGAAAGTCGGATAGATTACTCGATTCTCCTGCCAGTTCTCATATTGCTACTGGTTGGCCTGGTTTCGATATTTATCGCGACAAATTTTGATTACCCAAAGAATCTTGTGCAAGTCATGTCTCAGCAAGTACTATGGATTTTTCTAGGTTCAGTACTTGCTTTTGTTGTCATGTTGTTTAATACAGAGTTTCTTTGGAAGGTAACCCCCTGGCTCTATATTTTCGGTCTGGGGCTTATGGTTCTACCTCTCGTTTTCTATTCCCCTGCTTTGGTAGCCTCGACGGGAGCGAAAAACTGGGTAAGTATTGGATCAGTTACTCTTTTCCAACCATCTGAATTTATGAAGATATCCTACATCCTTTTTCTATCGAGAATAGGTGTTTGGGCTAAGCAAGGTAAGGAAGTGACCAACCTTCAGGATGACTGGTTATTGCTCTTCCAATATGTTGCAGTCACACTCCCTGTGTTAGGTTTACTGGTTCTTCAAGGAGATATGGGGACTGCCTTAGTCTTTCTGGCTATCTTAGCCGGTATTATAGTGGTTTCAGGGATTTCCTGGCGTATTATCTTACCAGTTGTTTTAGCTTTCGCTGCAGGTTTAGCCCTGTTTGTAATGGTATTTACCACAGATTGGGGTAAGGAAGCTATGCTCAAGATGGGGGTGCAAACCTACCAGATTAACCGTATCTCAGCTTGGTTGGATCCTTTCACTTATGCAGATGGTATCGCCTTTCAACAGACACAAGGGATGATTTCGATTGGTACTGGAGGAATCTATGGTAAAGGCTTTAATCATCTAGAGTTGAACGTACCGGTTCGTGAGAGTGACATGATTTTCACAGTCATTGCGGAAGATTTTGGTTTGGTAGGTGGTGGATTGGTTCTTTTAACCTATCTCTTCCTTATTTACCGCATGTTGCGAGTGACGTTCAAATCTAACAATCGTTTCTATACCTTTATTTCGACAGGTTTTATCATGATGATTGTCTTCCATATTTTTGAAAATATTGGGGCAGCAGTTGGGATTCTTCCTTTGACAGGTATTCCTTTGCCCTTTATTTCTCAAGGGGGATCATCGCTCATCTCTAACTTGATTGGTGTTGGTTTGGTGCTTTCAATGGCTTATCAGACTAACCTCAACGAGGAAAATAAAATTCTCCTGGCTATGTCTCGTCGTATGCGTACGTCTGGAACTAGTAAAGTGAAACCTGTTTCTAAGAGCAAGTCTAAGAAAAACAAGCCTTCGAAGAGTGTTACCAAGGCCTCTCAAGAATTGGTCAAGGCTAAAGATAAGGTTGATAAGGCCACTGAGAAAATGCGTCAAACCATTTCTCAAAATACGCCAAGCATTCATCAAGGCAAGCGTCGTAAGGGTTCGAAAAAGAAACCGACACGTAAACATTAAGAAGAAGCAAGTTGGTTAATCCAACTTGTTTTTCTTTGAAAAAAATTAAGGTCTGTGACCTTCTCTTTGCCCCTGCCTGTGGTATAATAAAAGTTGACTATTTTGAAAAGGGGTTTGCTATGATAGAGACAGCCAAACAGCAAGAACGTGCTATTTTAGTAGGTGTTGAATTGCAAGAAACAGAGCATTTTGACATGTCAATGGAGGAACTTGCCAGTCTTGCCAAAACTGCAGGAGCAGAGGTTGTAGCTAGCTATACCCAAAAACGTGAACGCTATGATAGTAAGTCTTTCGTAGGTTCAGGAAAATTAGAAGAAATCAAGGCCATGGTGGATGCGGATGAGATTACTACAGTCATTGTCAATAACCGTTTAACGCCTCGTCAAAATACCAATCTTGAAGCAGCATTTGGCGTAAAAGTTATTGATCGTATGCAATTAATTTTGGATATCTTTGCCATGAGGGCTAGAAGCCATGAAGGGAAACTTCAGGTTCACCTAGCTCAACTTAAATACATGTTGCCCCGTTTGGCTGGTCAGGGGATTATGCTCAGCCGTCAAGCAGGGGGCATTGGTAGCCGTGGACCTGGTGAAAGTCAGTTGGAGCTTAATCGTCGTTCGATTCGTAACCAGATTGCTGATATTGAACGCCAGTTAAAGATTGTTGAGAAGAACCGAGAAACCATTCGCGAAAAGCGTGTTGATTCAAGTACCTTTAAAATTGGTTTGATTGGTTATACCAATGCTGGGAAATCAACGATCATGAACCTTATGACGGATGATAAGCAATATGAGGCTAATGAACTTTTCGCGACCTTGGATGCAACGACTAAGAAAATTTACTTAAAGGATCAGTTTCAAGTGACCTTGACAGATACGGTTGGTTTTATCCAGGACTTGCCAACAGAATTGGTTGCTGCCTTTAAGTCAACTCTTGAAGAAAGTCGTAATGTGGACCTTCTTTTGCATGTCATTGATGCGAGTGATCCTAATCACGAAGAGCATGAAAAGGTGGTCTTAGACATTCTAAAAGACTTAGACATGACTGATATCCCTCGCCTAGCAATTTACAATAAGATGGATGTAGCTGATAATCTAGTAGCAACAGTCTTTCCTAATGTTCGTCTCTCAGCACGTGACAAGGGAAGTCGTGAGGCTCTCAGAAGACTCTTGATTGACGAAATTCAACAGATTTTTGAACCCTTTAGTATTAAGGTCCATCAGGATCAAGCTTATAAACTTTATCAATTGAGTCAATTAGCCTTGCTAGATAGCTACACTTTTGAGACAGAAGTAGAAGAAATTACAGGTTATATTTCACCGAAAAATAAATGGAAATTGGAAGAATTTTATGACTGATTATATGGATTTAGCTTTAAAATATGGTGGTTTTACAAGTTTAGATAAGGTCTATTTGGAAAATACCTTGTCAGACCTTTCTGACAGTCAAAAATTGGCTTTCATTACGCCACCACCAAGCGTGATTAATGCTTATTTTGCAGAGATTTACCAAAAACAATCTCCTGAAGCAGCGACGGATTACTATTTGGACCTTTCAAAGGAGTTAAACCTCTTTAACCCTGCACCATCTTTTGATGAGCACAAGCCTTTTATTCGTCTCAATCTGTCAGGGAAATCTTATGGTTTTTGCTTTGAAAATGCTGATGAGGTGGCCTTAGTCTTTGCTGAGCATTTAGAGGTTCCAACGGCTAGCATTTTGTTTGAGCTTGCTCAAGTTTTCCCGCAGTATAAGGTTTATCTTGAAGGCACTCAAATTAAGATGTCTAAAGTTGATTTTGACGAAGAAGTATTGGAAGAGTTAACACCTGAGACACAGTTACTTAGTCGTGTAACTAAATTGAAGGGAAATGTCATTAAGTTGGCTAGCTTCAATCAAGACGAATTAGTGGAACTTTTGTCTCAATATAAAGGGCAAACTGTTTATTATGGCTTTGCTCAGCGTGAATGCCTGGCTTATATTGTCCAGAAATAAGAAGAACGATAGATAGAAAGTATAGGAAGTCATGGAATTACAATTTTTAGGGACGGGTGCCGGGCAGCCCTCCAAGGCCCGTAACGTGTCGAGTCTGGTTCTGAAGTTACTCGATGAAATCAATGAGGTCTGGATGTTTGACTGTGGAGAAGGTACCCAACGTCAGATTTTAGAAACAACAATCAAACCTCGTAAAGTGAAAAAAATCTTTATTACACATATGCACGGGGACCATATCTTCGGTCTACCTGGTTTCTTGGCTAGTCGTTCTTTCCAATCTAGTGAAGAACAAACTGACCTTGAAGTTTATGGACCAGTTGGTATTAAGCAATACGTCATGACCAGCCTTCGTACCTCGGGGACACGCCTCCCTTACCATGTACATTTTAAGGAAATTGATGAGCATAAGCTTGGCTTGGTTATGGAAAATGACAAGTTCGCTGTTTATGCAGATAAGTTGGATCATACCATTTTTTGTATTGGTTACCGTGTGGTTCAAAAGGATCTTGAAGGAACCTTGGATGCTGAGGCTCTTAAAGCAGCAGGTGTGCCATTTGGTCCTCTTTTTGGTCAAATTAAGAATGGGCAAGATGTGGTTCTTAAAGATGGAACTAAAATCATTGCCAAGGACTTTATTTCCGCACCTAAGAAAGGTAAGGTTATCACTATCTTAGGTGATACTCGTAAGACGAATGCCAGTGTTCGTCTTGGCTTGGGAGCAGATGTCTTGGTCCACGAGTCTACTTATGGTAAAGGTGACGAAAAAATTGCCAAGAGCCATGGGCATTCAACCAACATGCAAGCAGCTCAAGTTGCTAAGGATGCATCAGCTAAACGCCTTCTTCTAAATCACGTATCAGCTCGTTTCTTGGGGCGTGATATCGGTAAGATGGCAGCAGATGCTAAAACAATTTTCGAAAACACCCACATCGTTCGTGACTTGGAAGAGGTAGAGATTTAATGGCTAAACAACGTATTATCGCTATTACTGGTGCTTCAGGAGGGCTTGCACAAGAAATTGTCAAGCAGCTCTCACCTAGTGATGGCATTATCCTCTTAGGACGAGACAAGGACAAACTTGAGAAATGTTATCGTCATGTGGAAAATAAAACCTGCCTTGCCATCGACCTTAGAGACGACAATGCCATTAAAAAAATGGTAGATTATCTCTATCAACGATTTGGACGTATTGACGTCTTTATCAATAATGCTGGTTTCGGTGAATTCAAGTCTTATGATAACTACACTAGCCAAGAAGTACGTGATATGTTTGATATCAATACCTTTGCGACGATGACCTTTTCACGTTTGATGGCTGAGAAAATGGTGGAGCAAGACCATGGTCATATCATCAACATCGCCAGTATGGCGGGGAAAATTGCGACAGCCAACTCAAGTGTCTATGCAGCGACAAAGTTTGCGGTAATTGGTTTTTCAGATGCCCTGCGTCTAGAGCTGGCTGATAAAGGAGTCTATGTGACTACGGTCAATCCAGGTCCCATCCGAACCACTTTCTTTGACCAAGCAGATCCAGAGGGGACTTATGTTAAAGCCGTGGATCGCTATATTTTAGAACCAGACTATGTGGCTAAGAAAATTGTCAAAAACTTTGGAAAACCAAAACGTGAACTCAATCTTCCTAGGCTATTGAATGTGGCACATAAACTCTATACCCTTTTCCCTCGTATCTCGGATAAACTAGCTACCAATATGTTTAACTACAAATAAGGGGATGCCAGATGGCAGCTAATATCCAAGCCTATTTAGAAAATATCTGGAAACCCTGGGGACAGACCTATTATGATATCCTTTTTGACCAATTACAGGACATCAAGGGAAAGCGAGTGATTGATTTTGGCAGTGGCTTTGGCCCTGTGTCCAACCACCTAGCGTAAGAAAATAGGAGTCCTAGCTGTGGAACCCAATGAGGAAATGGTAGGCTTACGGGCTCAGGACAACCCCTATTAGCAACTAGTCGGAAGTTTGGAGAGGAGTTAAGATGTTAGATTACAAACAAGAGATTCCAGCGATGGCAGACCTACTCGCACTCTATAGTTCGGTCGGCTGGACCAATTATACCAACAATCCAACC
>OGJH01001301.1_pt1 | contig 22191 bp, 18 predicted proteins | sample 1572021 | NCBI WGS metagenome assembly OGJH01 (sample SAMEA2582098, study PRJEB24529) | metagenome | biome: Human gut stool | place: China | collected 2011
CCGCCGGTTGCTTTTTACTGGTTGGTGCCAAGCGTGACATTCAGGGTCTGCACCTTGCCGTTGCGCTCGACCTGCAGGTTCACGGAATCACCGATGGCCTTGTCCTTGAGGTAATTCTTCAGGGCGGAGGAATCGCTGACAGCGGTATCATCCACAGCCAGCACACGGTCACCGGCCTGCACACCGGCGGCCTCGGCGCCGCTGCCCTTGGTGACCTCGACCACATAGACGCCCATTGTGGACACACCCAGCTGCTGGGCGGTCTGCGCATCGGTCACATCCATGATCTTGACGCCCAGTGCGGGGCGCGCGACCGAGCCGCTCTCGATCAGCTGGCGGCTGATCTCCATTGCGGTGTTGATGGGGATGGCAAAGCCGATACCCTCGGCCTCACTGTAGCTGCTCTTGGCATTGACAATGCCGATCAGCTCGCCGTTTGCGTTGAACAGACCGCCGCCGGAGTTGCCCGGGCTGATCGAGGCATCGGTCTGGATCAGCGTCATATCGTTGTTCTGTACGGTGACTTGACGGTTCAGTGCGCTGACGATGCCGTCCGTGACGGTGTTGGACAGCGTGCCGAGCGGGTTGCCCACCGCCACGGCGACCTCGCCGACGGCCAGCGCGTCACTGTCACCGATGACCGCCGGGGTCAGACCGGTGGCGTTGATCTTCAGCACTGCGATGTCGGAGGTGGAATCCTGCCCGACAACGGTGGCATCGTAGGACTCATCGCTGCCGTTCAGCTGGACCTTGACGCTGGTGGCACCGCTGACGACATGTGCGCAGGTCAGGATGTAGCCGTCCTGACTGATGACGACGCCGGAGCCTGCGCCGCTCTGCACATAGTGGCCGCCGAACCAAGTCTGGCTGCTGCTCATCTGCTCGGTCGTGATGGCGACGACGCTGGGCGAAACGACAGAGGCAATCTGCTGGACGCTCATGCTGCTGCCGTCTGTGCTGCCTGCCGCCGTGGCATCGGTGCTGCGCTGCACCTGCTGAACCACGACCTGATTGCCGGTCAGGCCGGTGCGGCTGGCAACGATCGCGCCGCCGAAGCCGCCGCCGAAGCCCAGCGCCACCACGCCGACACCGGCCAGCACGCGGAGCAGCACCTTGCGGGGCTTCTTTTTCTGGGGCACGGGGGGCTGCTGCGGTGCGCTGGAATAGCTGTAGCCGTTATAGCCGCCGTTGTTCCCGCTGCCGCCGCTGAAGCTGCTGGTGTAGCCGTTGGGGTCCTGCTGCGGGTCGGGGCTTGCGCCGCTGCCCGAATAATCGGTGCGGGCGGTGTTGGCGGTGTTCATGCCGCTGGAGCCTACATTGGGGTAGCCGCCCTGTTCAGGCTGGCTGCTCTGGGGCTGTGCGGGCTGACCATCGGATGTATGGTTATAGAGACCGGAGTAATCATATTCATTGCTCATAGGGGTCGTCTCCTTTCGCTTTGTATGCCTACAGTATACCCGCTAATTGTGAAATAGGTTTCGTCAGAGAGTGAAAAGTGTGTGAAAAGCGGTGAAGATCGTGATCAAGAAAAAACTGCCGCCGCCCTGCTGATTTTTACATATCCTGCCGTTGCGCAGCGCAGCAGGATATGATATACTCAAAGTACAAACCACACTTAGGGCAATACCGCATAATTCTAATGTGCGCCGAAGAACGGTTATAAATCGGCGGTGCTGACGGCGCAGATTGCCCTGCGCCGCCACTGGGATGATGTGACATACTATGACCTGAACACAAATACGATTGGCGGGTAATATATATGCAGATCAAACAGGAAAAAGGCCACTATACTTTATATAAGGAGAGCGAAGCCATCGGCACGGCTGTGGTGGACGGCGCTGCGATCCTGCGTCTGGAGATTGTACCTGCGTGGCGCGGGCGCGGCTACGGCAGCTATCTGGTAAAGGAGCTGCTGCGGCGCGGCGGCGGGCTGGACCCGAAGCAGGCCACACGCTTCACTGCGCCCCTGCCCCGGGACGAGGCAGGCCGTGCTTTGGCGCGGCGGTTCGACTTTGTGGCGGAGGGCGGGCGGCTGGTGCGCCGCCGTGTGCCGGATCTGTCCGCTGTGGAGCTGTGCCACGAGTTTCTGGAGCTGCATGTGACCCCCGGCGGGCTGTATCTCGATGCGACCTGCGGCAACGGAAACGACACGCTGTTTTTGTGCCATCTGGCCGGGCAGAACGGCCGTGTGCTGGCCATGGATATCCAGCAAAAGGCGGTGGACCGCACGAACAGGCGCCTGACCGACGCCGGGTATGAGAAAGTGGGGCGCGCGGTGCTCTACGACCATGCGAAGCTGGGGGAACTTGTGCAGCCCGGTAAGGTGGATTGCGTGCTGTTCAACTTCGGCTGGCTGCCGGGGGCCGAGCACACCGTACATTCCACGGCGCAGGGCAGTCTTTCCGCCCTGTGTGCCGCGCTGGATGCCCTGCGCCCCGGCGGTGTGCTGGCGGCTGTACTGTACAGCGGCAAGGTCATAGGCGATGCCGAAAAGCAGGCGGCGCTGGCGTTTTTCCGCAGCCTGCCGCTGACAAAGTACACGGTGCTGGTCTGCGAGTTTGCAAACTGGGCGGACACCGCCCCGCTGCCGTGCTTTGTGATCAAAAAATAAAAGTACCCCGTATCCGTGTGACCCATGCGGATACGGGGTGCTTTTTATGCCCTGTTTATGCCTTGACTGCGGGGGCACCGCCGCCCGGCTGTGGGATCGGGCAGTGCAGGATGTACCACGCAAACAGCACCGAGGAGATGCTCCATGTCAGCGGGTAGGCCCAGAACACCACACTGATGGCGCGGATAAAATGCAGTGTGATCGTGATATAGGTGATGCGCAGCGCACACCAGATCATCAGCATGACCATCATCGGCACGACCGGCCGCCCCAGCCCGCGCAGGATGCCTGCACAGCAGTGGCTGAAGGCCAGCAGGCAGTAGAACAGCGCCGCCGTGTGGGCCTGCTGCACACCGAACGCGATGACATCCGGCTCACGGCTGAACGCGCCGATGAGCCATGGCGACAGCGCGTAGATGCCCACGCCCACAATCTCGGCCATCAGCACCGAGCAGAGCGTGCCGAACTTCATCCCCTTGCGCACACGGTCGGGCTGACCGGCGCCGACATTCTGGCTGACGAAGGTCGCCAGCGCCATCGAAAAGCAGGTCACGGGCAGAAAAGCAAAGCCCTCGACCTTGCTGTAGGCGCCGCACCCGGCCATAGCCTGCGCACCGAACGAGTTGATGTTGGACTGCACGATGACATTGGCAATCGAGATAACCGAGTTCTGGATGCCGGACGGCAGACCCTGCACAACGACTGCCTTGAGCGATGGGGCGTCAAATCTGACCTCGTTCCAATGCACGGCCCATTCCTCTTTGCTGCGGGTCAGCTTGGCAAAGGCCAGAATAGCGCTGACCGTCTGGGAGGCAATCGTGGCAAAGGCGGCCGCACCCACGCCCATGCGCAGCCAGCCGACCAAAATCAGGTCGAGAATGACATTGATGATGGACGCGGCGATCAGATACCTCATCGGGCTTTTGCTGTCGCCGACCGATTGCAGGATGCTTGCACCCACATTGTACATGACCACGGCGATCGAGCCGAAGAAGTACATCCGGAAGTAGGCGATCGAGTTGGCCAGCACGCTGTCCGGCGTGCCCATCCAGCGCAGGATCTGCGGCGTCAGTATTACGCCCACCACGGTGAGCGCTACGCCGGCGGCAATGCCCAGTGCCACTGTGGTGTGGATGGTGCGGCGCATCCGGTCCCAGTCTTTGGCGCCGAAATACCGCGCCACCACCACGCCGGCGCCCAGCGAGACGCCGTTGACAAAGCCCGTCAGCAAAAAGATCAGGCTGCCGGACGAGCCGACGGCGGCCAAGGCCTCGCCGCCCAGAAAGTTGCCGACGATCAGGGAGTCGGCGGCGTTATACAGCTGCTGAAACAGGTTGCTGATAAAAATCGGCAGCGCAAACAGCAGCATACCCTTGGCAACGCTGCCCTGTATCAGCGTTGTTTTTTGTTTCGTTTCCATAGTTTGCTTTCTCTATACCCATATCCTGAGCGGCAGAGTGCGGGCGCATATAGAATGCGCCCCTACGGGTGTGATTCGTAGGGGCGGATTCCATATCCGCCCGCAAAGTGCCGTATGTTTACACCAATACGTCCTTAATCAATAAGCTCAGCCCGCCGGTGGCCGAATGGATAAACTCAACGGCGTCATCACTGCTGCACAGCTCTGCGGGAATCTTGATCTCGATGCCGGACTCGGTCTTGAAGCTGCGGCTCTCCAGCTTTTTGATGCGCGCCGGGGTCACGGTCACGCGGTCGTCCTGCTGCACGCCGGTCTCGGCGAGGGCCTGCTCAAACCGCGGCGCGGCAAGCGGGAAATTCTCCCGGATGCGCTCCCGGACATCCTCGACAGAGATCCGGTTGTCCACGGCCTGATTGCGCACCAGCAGCTCAACGGCGGTTTCGGTGCCGCCGTCAAAGGGCGGTACATCGTCCAGCTCCTCCGGCTCGGGGTAGGCCTCCTTCACGGCGGCTACGGCTGTTTCGCATACGGCCTTGAGCTTCGCCTTCTCCTGCAGGGCCTCGGTGCAGCCGAAAACGCGGGCCGAAAGATAGTAGCCCTTTTTGTCATCCATCGTGAATTTTTTCTCGATCAGCCGCACCGTGCCGTTGGCGCGGTCGATGAGGGCCGCCTCGTCCGCCTTGGGGGTGCCGGGCAGCAGGGTGCGCTGCGGCACCATGCTGCTGAACCGGCCGTTGCCCAGCAGCTCGGTATGGTGGGTGTAGCCGGGGCGGTAGTTCAGCTTCAGCACGCCGTAGAACGGTACGCCGTCGGCGGTGAAATCCACCACGGCCAGATCACCGGCCGGGATGGCCTGATACTGGAGCATCTGCTCAAAAATGACGCCCGCGATGCGGCGGGACAGGTCGATGAAATCCTGATTTTGCGCCATCTCCTGCGCAAAGGCGGAGTCGGGCAGGAACCGGCAGTTCTTGACCTCATCGCTGGCAAAGGCGCGCTCAAGGGTGGCGGCGTAATACTCGTACAGGTCGGCGTCCATGTCCATGGCGCGGTCCGACAGCACCGGCTCCGATGCGCCGGGGTCCAGCAGATGCAGCACGACCTGATTGATCTTGACTTCCATAGAAAAATAGCTCCTCCTGATTGGTGTACGGATATAAGTATACCACGATTTGGCAGGCTTGGGTAGGGGCTGCCGGGGCATACTAGGGTCGAGGTGATGAAAATGGACAGCAGGCAGACGGACGAGTTTTTGTCCCGCATTACGCCCAGCCGCCAGAAGCAGGCGCGGGAGTTCCTTGCGGGGCGCAGCCCCGGCACGATGCAGCGCTACGCCCCGGAGGCCCGCCCCGATGCGGAGCAGGGCTGGGTGGAGGACGAGGACACCGTGCGCCGCCTTGCAAAATGGCGGGAGGAAGCGATCTACTGACGCGGGGCGGGCGCGGCCTGCCCCCTTACATCCGGCCTGCCGGGGCTTACGCCTCGGCGGTGCGCTTGCTGTTTGCCTTGCGGGTAAAGCGGTCGTTGTCTACGATATAGCGCTCATGCGTGGCGGAGGCAATCTGAGTCACATCATCATAGACGCGGGCGGTGAACCGCAGGCGGCGGTCCTCCACAGCAATCAGTTCACAGTCGCACTGTACGATCATTCCGACCGGGGTGGGGGCCGTGTGGGCTACGGTCAGCGCGGTGCCGACCGTGCCCTGATCGAGCTCCAGTTCGGAGGCAACCGACTGCCAGCAGGCCTTTTCGATCAGAGCCGCCACGGCGGGGGTGGCCAGCACAGGCAGCTCGCCGCTGCCCATGGCAAGGGCGGTGTTTTCGGTGGTGACACGCAGCGCTGCGTGCCCCTTGATGCCGGGGGTAAGCATAAGCATTTCTCCTGCTATTTTCAAAATCTTATATCTTATATATAGTAGCACACTTTCCGGCAAAAAGATAGTAGGGGCCGGGCATGTACGGCCCTGCACGCCCCCTGCACGGCAACAAAACTTTTCATTTTTTCGTCAATCTCTTGCACTTTGCGCCGAATTCTGCTATCCTTATAAGGATAAGTCAGGAGGCTGTACAGTTTGCATAAAGCAAGTCAGTCTCCCTTTTTTGCGGCCATTGTTGAGGAGGATATCATTCATGGCAGAAAAAATGGATTACTCGCAGGGCATCTATGATGCCAAGCAGCTCGGCACACCCAAGCTGCTCATTCTGGGTGCGCAGCACATGTTTGCAATGTTCGGCGCAACCGTGCTCGTTCCCCTGCTGACCGGTCTGAGCGTCAGCACCACCCTGCTGTGCGCCGGTCTGGGCACGCTGCTGTTCCACTTCCTGTGCAAGGGCAAGGTTCCGGCATTCCTTGGCTCCAGCTTTGCCTATCTGGGCGGCTTTGCCATCGTTTCCAACAACGGTGAGAACCCCGAGAACCTGCCCTACGCCTGCGCAGCTGTGGCATTGTCCGGCCTTGTGTATGTGCTGTTCAGCGCGCTGATCTCCGCGTTCGGCATCCGCAAGATGATGAAGTTCTTCCCCCCTGTTGTCACCGGCCCCATCATCATTGCCATCGGCCTGATTCTGGCCCCCAGCGCCATCAGCAACTGCCAGAGCAACTGGCTGCTGGCCATTGTGGCGCTGGCCACCGTTGTCATCTGCAACATCTGGGGCAAGGGCATGGTCAAGATCCTGCCCATTTTGATCGGCGTTCTGGTTTCCTACGCCGTGGCGCTGGTTACCCGCGCGGTTGACTTTGAGGCCATCGGCGCCGCCGCCTGGATCGGTCTGCCCCTGCACAAGGATGCCATGGGTCTGTTTGCCATGGACGGCAGCGAAACGTTCATCAGTGCCGTGTTCACCATTGTGCCTATCGCACTGGCTACGATGATGGAGCATATCGGCGACATCGCCGCCATCAGCGCCACCACCGGCAAGAACTACATCCGTGACCCGGGCCTGAACAAGACCCTGCTGGGCGATGGTCTTGCCACCGCCATGGCGGGTCTGCTGGGCGGCCCTGCCAACACCACCTACGGCGAGAACACCGGCGTTCTGGCCCTGACCAAGATCTACGACCCGCTGGTCATCCGCATTGCTGCTGTGTTTGCCGTTGTGCTGAGCTTCAGCCCCAAGTTTGAGGCCGTCATCAACACCATTCCCACCGGCATCGTGGGCGGCATCAGCTTTGTGCTGTACGGTATGATCTCCGCCATCGGCGTGCGCAATGTTGTTGAGAACAAGGTTGATTTCACCAACTCCCGCAACCTGATCATTGCCGCCGTCATTCTGGTCAGTGCTCTGGGCTTCAACTCGGTGGGCGGCATCAGCTTCGGTCTGGGCAATGTCACCATCAACCTGTCCGGTCTGGCCATCGCGGCCATCGCCGGCATCCTGCTGAACGCCATCCTGCCCGGCAACGACTATGAGTTCGACGAGGGCAGCAACGAGCCGGAGAGCGCCAGCCTGCGCGTTTGATTTGCATTTACGCGAACCCCATGTAGGGGCGGATGCTTGCATCCGCCCGCGGGTCGATGCGAGCATCGACCCCTACAATCGCCCGAGAGGTAACAACTTATGACTGCTTCCGATTTCACCAACCTGCATCTGCAATACAAATCCGCTCAGGCTGACGGCGAGGTCCCTGCGGTCATCGAGCATGACTTCCCGGGCGGGCGGATGGTCGATCACTACTTTGTCACCCCGTCCCCTGCTTTCTGGGCCGATGAGGGCGTGAAAAGTCTGGACAGCGTTTCCGGCATCCTGTTTTTGCAGCAGCCTGATGGTGCGCCGTGGAGGATACTCGTCCACGAGCAGAGCATGATTAAAGAGGTTGTCTTTGACTTTCCCGAGGAGGAGTTCCGCAAAATGCTGGCCGACAGCGGCGTGATCCTGCCCGGTGAGCCGGGCTTTGCACCCATCACGGATTAAGAGTTTCCCCGGATGTGAGAATTTTCACATCCGGGGAATTTTTTTGCGTTTTTCTATTGACAATGGACCCGTCAGGCTGTATCATATGAACAAACGAACATATGAAAGGATGACGGCAGTGTCCGAAAACGAAAAAACAGGCGAAAAGCTACCTGAAGCCGCCCAGTTGGGTGAGGCCGACATCCGCCGCCTGCAGGACGACCTGCCCAATGACGAAGTGCTGTACGATCTGGCCGAGTTGTTCCGCGTGTTCGGCGATTCGACCCGCATCAAAATTTTGTATGCGCTGTTTGAAAGTGAGCTTTGCGTCAACGATATTGCTCAGGTGGTAGGCATCTCGCAAAGTGCGGTCAGCCACCAGCTGCGGGTGCTGAAAACCAGCAAGCTCGTCAAGTTCCGCCGCGAGGGCAAGGCGATGTACTATTCCCTCGATGATGACCATGTGCGCAGCATGATTGCGCTTGGCATGGAGCATACGGAGGAGTAAAAAGCCTTCCCCTAGGGGACAGACTCCCCCGGGACGGGGGAGGTGGCGCGTAGCGCCAGAAGGGGAGCGGTGGCCGAAGGCCGGATGAGGGGCGGCGTTTCGGCAGTGACCCGCCAACGGGCAATAACGGCAAGTTTGCCCCTCATCAGTCCGCTTTGCGGACAGCTTCCCCCTCAGGGGAAGCCTTTTAATCCAGTTACCCATATTAAAAAATACTTATTTATACAAAGGAGACCACCACCATGCAGAAGAAATTCAAGATCGAAGTCGATTGCGCCAACTGCGCTGCCAAGATCGAGACCGCCGTCAAGGCACTGCCCGGCGTCAAGAACGCAAGCGTCAGCTTTATGGCCCAGAAAATGCTGCTGGAGGCTGACGATGACAAGTTTGATGCCGTCCTGAAGGACGCCGTCAAGGCGGCGAAGAAGGTCGAGCCTGATTTCGAGATCGAGCTGTAAGGCAAGGGCGGCCCATCCACGGCGGTGGGCCGCCTTTTGCCCCGGATTGGGAGGAAGCTACTCATGACGAAGAAACAGAAAAAAACGCTCAAGCGCATCCTTGCGGCATTGGTGCTGACGGTGCTGCTGGCGGTGGTGTTCCATTTTACCGCACTGCCGTGGTTTGTGCAGCTGGCGCTGTGGCTGGTGCCCTATTTCATCATTGGCCATGATGTGCTGCGCAAGGCCTTTATGGGCATTAAGAGCGGCGAGGTCTTTGACGAGAATTTCCTGATGGCGGTCGCCACAGTGGGCGCCATGGGCTGCGGTGAGTACGCCGAGGGCGTGGCCGTTATGCTGTTCTACCAGATCGGGGAGCTGTTCCAGTCCTATGCGGTCGGCAAGAGCCGGTCGAGCATCTCGGCGCTGATGGACATCCGGCCCGACAGTGCAAATCTCGAGGCTGCGGACGGCGGCGTCTCGGTCGTTGACCCGGATGATGTGGCCATCGGCTCTACGATCGTTGTAAAGCCCGGCGAGAAGATCCCGCTGGACGGCGTGGTACTGACCGGTGAGTCTACGCTGAACACCGCCGCCCTGACCGGCGAAAGCCGCCCGCGCACCGTGTGCCCCGGCGATGAGGTCATCAGCGGCTGCGTCAACGCCGATGCCGTGCTGCGCATCCGCACGACAAAGCTCTACGGTGAGTCCACGGTGGCAAAGATCCTTGACCTTGTGGAAAACTCCAGCCTGAAAAAGGCTCCTGTCGAAAATTTCATCACGAAGTTTGCCCGCTACTACACCCCCGCTGTCTGCATTGCCGCGCTGGTGCTGGCCGTTGTGCCGCCGCTGTTCCTTGGCGGCTGGCTCGACTGGATCATGCGCGCACTGACCTTCCTTGTTATCAGCTGCCCCTGCGCGCTGGTCATCTCGATCCCGCTGACCTTCTTCGGCGGTATCGGCGGCGCGTCCAAGTGCGGTATTCTGGTCAAGGGCGGCAACTATCTGGAGGCGCTGTCCAAGACCGGCATTGCCGTGTTTGACAAGACCGGCACCCTGACGAAGGGCGTTTTCAAGGTCACCCATACCACCCCGGCCGAGGGCGTGACCGAGGCGGAGCTGCTGGAGAGGGCCGCTCTGGCGGAAAGCTTCTCAAGCCATCCCATCAGCAAGAGCCTGCGCGAGGCCTGCCCGGGGCTGGACGCCCGCCGCGCCTCCGACGCACAGGAGATTGCAGGCCACGGCGTAAAAACGCAGGTGGACGGTCATACCGTGCTGGCCGGCAATGCCCGCCTGATGGAAAGCGAAAAAATCCCCTACACCGCCGCCGAGGGCGCGGGTACGGTCGTTTATGTGGCGCGTGACGGCAGCTTTTTGGGCTCGGTCCTGATCTCTGACGAGGAGAAGCCCACTGCCGGGACCGCCATGCAGGGCCTTCAGGCGCAGGGCGTGCGCACCGTCATGCTGACCGGTGATGCCCCCGCTGTGGCCGAGCTGGTGGCCAAGGATCTGGGCATTGACGAGGTCCATGCGGGCCTGCTACCCGCCGATAAGGTCGAGTGGGTCGAGAAGTTGCTGAGCCAGAAGCCTGAGAAAAAAGAGCTGGCCTTTGTGGGTGACGGCATCAACGATGCACCGGTGCTGATGCGCGCTGACATCGGCATTGCGATGGGCGCGCTGGGCAGCGATGCCGCCATCGAGGCCGCCGATATTGTGCTGATGGACGATGACCCGGCAAAGATCAGCCTTGCGATGCGCATCTCCCGCAAGTGCATGAGCATTGCCTACCAGAACATCGTCTTTGCGCTGGCGGTCAAGGCACTGTGCCTGATTCTGACGGCGCTGGGCATCACAAACATGTGGTGGGGCGTCTTTGCAGACGTAGGCGTCATGGTGCTGGCCGTGCTGAACGCGACCCGGATGCTGCATGTGAAGCAGTACCAGTAAAATTTGCATAAAAAAGGCGTGTGCCCGTGGGTGGGTACACGCCTTTTTTGAAATGGCTTCCCCCGCGGGGGAAGCTGTCAGTGGCCCAGACCACTGACTGATGAGGGCAGAGTTTACCATCACGACCCGTGCATGGGCCGCAACCGGAAGGCCACCCCTCATCCGCCCTCGGGCGGGGCCTCGGGCACCTTCCCCCACGGGGGAAGGCACTTTACAGCAGCCCCTCCGGGTCGAGGTACGCGCCGTCCTTGATGCACTCAAGGTGCAGGTGGTTCTCGCCGCTCGTCTCGGCGGGGATGGCACCTGCCTTGCCCAGTGTGGCGGTGGTTGTCACGCTGTCTCCTGCCTTGACGGCGGGGGCAGTCAGGCCGCAATAGCGCCATGTGATGCCGTTGGCGTCCTCGACCTCCACCACATTGCCCCACAGCGCATCCTCGGTCACGGATGTGACCTTGCCGCCTTTGGCGGGGCATACGCTCTGGCCGGCGGGGGCGGCGTAATCTGCGCCGTTGTGGGTGCGCCAGTCACCCAGAGTCTCGCTGTAGACCAGCTCATTGCCGCTGAACGCCGCCTGCGGTTTGGCATCCCAGATCCCCGGTCTGGCGGCGGGCGGTGCATCGGCTGCCGGGGCCTGTGCGGCCTCGGGCGCGGCGGTGGCTGCGGGCTTTTCGGTTGCGGCCGGCGTCTGGGTGGGCTTTGGTACATCCTCGGCAGGCTTGTCGATGGCGGCGTCCGGCTGTGTCCAGACGGAATCGTCCTGCAGGGCCTCTTTGCGGATGCGCGTCAGGTCGGCAACATTGCCTACGATGCTGCGCAGTGCCAGAATCCCCGCCGCTGTGGCCGCAAACACCATGGCCAGACAGAACAGATACAGCCCTTTTTCCTTGAAAAACTGTTTGATATGGTTCATGCTCCCCGTCCCTTTCGGTTGAAATGTGTATGCCGTTAGTTTGGACGGGGGTCGCTTATTTATTCACTGTCAGCGGTATTTTGGCGCAGCAGATCCAGCAGCTCCATCACATGCATCGTGCGCAGACGGGCAGCCGTCTCGGCGGCAGTGTCGTGTGCGGCAATGATGCGGGCAAACTCGGCGAACTCATAGGCCATGCGGTGGCGGGGCGCGGCGGGGCCGTCCGTGCGCACACAGTCGTCCCGCTGGGCGCCCAGCAGGCTGTAAACAGCGGGCAGAGAGTTGGGGCTGCCGTCCACCACAAGCTGCCCGCCGGGGCCCTGCAGCACCATGCCGTTCTGGCTGTTGGAATCCTTGGCGGCCAGCGCGGTGGCGGTAAAGCGGCCGTAATCAAGCAGCGCCAGCCCGGCAACATCAATGCCGTTCTCCCCGCGCACAGGGCGGTACTCTGCGGCCTTGGGCATACCCAGCAGCCCGACAAGCAGATGCAGGCAGTAGACATTCATGTCCCCCAGCGCACCGCCCTGACAGGCCGGGTCGAACACAGGGTGGACAATGCCACGGCAGTAATCATCGTACAGACGGCTGTGAGAGCAGAACACCGCCGAGGCCGCGCTGATCGGCCCGAGCTTTGCCGTCTGCTGCTGCAGGAAGGCAAACTGCGGCATATAAGGGATCGTGATGGCCTCAAGCAGCACAAGGCCCTTGGCATCGGCGATGGCGAACAGCTCCCGCGCCTCGGCAGCGGTGGAGACAAAGGGCTTTTCAAGGATGACATGGTATCCTGCGTTCAGCGCCCGCTTGGCGGCGGCATAGTGCAGGTGGTTGGCAGTGCCGATGTAAACGGCATCGAAGCCGCCTGCGGCGTAGCAGGCGTCCTCATCGGTGTAGACGGCCGGGATGCCGTACTGCGCGGCCCAAGCCTCGGCCTTGGGGCGGCTCTGGGGGCGGCAGCAGAGGGCCTGCACCGAAATCTCCGGCATGGCGGCGGCGTTGGCAAGAAACTCGTCAACAATGCGGCTGGTGGAAATGACAGCGAGGGTGAGAGGCATAGTGGGACACTCCTATCTTATTATAGTTGCAATAAGGATAACATTCCGCGGCGGCTTTGTAGGGCGGGCAGTCCCCTGCCCGCCGCACCTACCCCCATTAAACCCCACACTTTTCTCTCTGTCAAGCAAATTTTTCATTGCATTTGGCGGGCAAACCGTGTATGATATAATATTGGATTATTATAGAGGAGTGTGCCCCCATGTAAAGAATCGGGACGAAATTCCGTACACACACAAATATAAGGAGTCATCATGGCATCATTGCGCGAAGAAATCGAATCCCGGCGCACATTTGCGATCATCTCGCACCCCGACGCCGGTAAAACCACACTGACCGAAAAGCTCCTGCTCTACGGTGGGGCCATCCAGACGGCCGGCTCCGTCAAGGGCAAGCAGAGCGCCAAGCACGCGGTATCCGACTGGATGGATATTGAAAAGCAGCGCGGTATCTCGGTCACCTCATCTGTCCTGCAGTTCAACTATCAGGGCAAGTGCATCAACATTCTGGACACCCCGGGCCACCAGGACTTCAGTGAGGATACCTACCGTACCCTGATGGCGGCTGACTGCGCCGTCATGGTCATTGACGCCGCCAAGGGCGTTGAGGCCCAGACCATCAAGCTGTTCAAGGTCTGCACACTGCGCCATATCCCCATCTTCACCTTTGTCAACAAGATGGACCGCGAGGCACGCGACCCGTTTGAGCTGATGGAAAATATTGAGGAGATCCTCGGCATCAAGACCTACCCGATGAACTGGCCCATCAGCTGCGGCAAGGACTTCAAGGGCGTCTATGACCGCAGCGCCAAGCGCGTGCTGGCGTTCTCGAGCGATGGGCGCGCCAACGGCGTCAAGATGGTCGATGAGGTCGAGGCCGAGCTGGGCGATGCCGCGCTGGACGCGCTGATCGGCACGGCCAACCATGAAAAGCTGGCCGAGGACATTGAGCTGCTCGACGGCGCTGCCGAGGAATTTGACCTTGAGGCCGTGCAGCACGGCGAATTAAGCCCCGTGTTCTTCGGCTCCGCCCTGACCAACTTCGGCGTTGAGCCGTTCCTGAAGGAATTTCTGCGGCTGACCCCCACCCCCCTGCCCCGCAAGGATGCCGCCAGCGGCGAGCTGGTGGACCCCTGCAGTGAGCAGTTCAGCGGGTTTGTATTCAAGATTCAGGCCAACATGAACAAGAACCACCGCGACCGCATTGCGTTTTTGCGCATCTGCTCCGGCAAGTTTGAGCGCGGTATGGAGGCCTTCCATGTGCAGGAGGGCAAGAACATCAAGCTTGCCACCGGCACCAGCCTGATGGCCGACGACCGCGCCATCGTCAGCGAGGCCTATGCGGGCGATATTATCGGTCTGTTTGACCCGGGCATCTTCTCCATCGGCGACACGCTCTGCACCGGCAAAAAGCATGTTCAGTTTGCCGGCATCCCGACCTTTGCACCCGAGCATTTTGCCCGTGTGACGCAGGTGGACACAATGAAGCGCAAGCAGTTCGTCAAGGGCATGGAGCAGATCGCGCAGGAGGGCGCAATCCAGATTTTCCGCGACCTCGGCTCCGGCATGGAGGAGGTCATTGTCGGCGTGGTCGGCGTGCTGCAGCTGGAGGTTTTGGAGTACCGTTTGAAAAACGAGTACAATGTCGATATCCGTATGCAGTCCCTGCCGTATGAGCATCTGCGCTGGATTGTAAACGACCCCGACGAGCTGGACATCAAGCATCTGGACCTGACCAGCGATACCCGCGCCATCGAGGACATGAAGGGCAACCCGCTGCTTCTCTTCGGCAGCCCGTGGAGCATCAACTGGGCCGAGCAGCACAATGAGACCCTCAAGCTCTCCGAGTTCGGCAACCTGACATTCTAAGGGAGGGCGTCTGACTTGTTAGCGCAGCTGAAAAAGCACCTGACCCTGCGGGAGCTGTGGTCCGATGTCAAATTTTTCTTTCTGCTGAATCTCGGCCTTGTGGCCACGGCAGTGGGCATTGCCGTTTTTAAAACGCCCAACCACTTTGCGTTCGGCGGCACCTCCGGCCTGTCGATCGTGCTGGCAACGCTGTTCCCGCGGTGGAATGTGGGCGCATTCATGTGGTTCATCAACGCGGCGCTGGTCGCACTGGGCTTTGTCTTTCTGGGCGTGCGGTCAATGGGGTGGACGATCTACTCCTCCTTTGCGCTGTCGTTCTATGTCAGCCTGTGTGAGCGCGTCTGCCCGCTGACCCGCCCGCTGACCGATGATGTCTTTCTGGAGCTTTGCTTCGCGGTCATTTTGTCGGCTGTGGGTGCGGCTATCGTCTTTAACATCGGCGCGTCCACCGGCGGCACCGACATTGTGGCGATGATTTTGAATAAGTACACCAGTATGCCGGTTGGCCGCGCGCTGATGATCAGCGATCTCGGCATTGTGCTGGTGGGTGCTTATCTCTACGGTCCCGCCACCGGCCTGTACTGCATTTTGGGCATGATCCTGAAAAGCACCGTTGCAGACAGCGCCATCGAGAGCATCAACATGCGCAAGGTCTGCACGGTCGTGACCTCCAACCCTGAGCCTGTGCGGGACTTCATTGTCAATGACCTGCACCGCTCCGCCACGGTGGAGCATGCCGAGGGTGCGTACACCCACGATGAAAAATGGGTGCTGACCACCGTGCTGACCCGCGGGCAGGCCCAGAAGCTGCGCCTGCATGTCCGCGGGCTGGATGACCACGCCTTTATCACGATCGTCAACAGCAGTGAGATCGTCGGCAAGGGCTTCCGGTCAATCTGACAAGACAAAGGGCCGCTTCGGCCCCGTATACCCTGCACCCGCCTGTGCGGCGGGGGCTTTTCTGTTGTTACGGAGTTGTAATTCTTTTCAAAATATGGTATACTTTCCTACAAGTATCGCAAGGATACCGCTATATTACGATTGACGAGGGGAACCTCTTTTTATGAGAAATACAAAACATCTGACCTACCGGGAGCACCGGTTCCTGCATGGTCATCTGAACCGGGTGCGGCATATCACGCTTGACCCGGACGGCCCCGGCGTGGTGCGCATCCATCTGGTGCCCTGCCACAGGCCCGACCGTGAGACGCCGTTCACAGCAATTCTGAACGGGCAGGACATTCTGCCGCTGAATGTCAGCTGGGCGATCCTGCTGACCAACCTGATCGAAGCGCTGCATCCCTACACCGGCAAGGAGATACGCCCGCAGGACTGGGAGGCCATTCAGGCGCAGGCAGTGTCCGCCACCCGCAAAATCTACCGCAAGGCCGAGTATGCCCAGATTGAGGGTGACCTGCAGGCGATGCTGGACTGCCTGTGTACCGTTGCACGGGGCGGCACCCCGACGCTGGCGATCCAGCCTATGCAGCTGGCGGCGTATGCATCCCGCATGGTCGGCCCCCACCGCATGGATCTGATGGTCAGCTCGATGGTCAAGGACGGTGCGTGGCACTGCAACCAGAAATGCCTGCACTGCTATGCGGCCAACCAGCCGCTTTCCGCCGTGCCGGAGCTGGACACCGACCAGTGGCTGGCGGTCATTGAAAAATGCCGCAGTGCAGGTGTCACCCAGCTGACCTTTACCGGCGGCGAGCCTACGCTGCGCCACGATCTGATCAAGCTGGTGCAGGCGGCCCAATGGTTTGTGACCCGGCTGAACACCAACGGCCGGATGCTGACCAGCATGATGTGCAAGGAGCTGCGCGCCGCCAGCCTTGATGCGGTGCAGGTCACCTTTTATTCTGCCGAAGCAGAGATCCACAACCAGCTGGTCGGCGTGGACGGCTACAATGACACCCTCAACGGCATCCATAACGCGCTGGCCGCAGACTTGAATGTCAGCCTGAACACGCCGCTCTGCAGCCTGAACCGCGACTATCTGTCGGTCGTGAAGCTGGCCCATACGCTGGGCATACGGTATCTGACCTGCAGCGGGCTTATCCCGGCCGGCAATGCCGATACCGCTGCCAGCCGCGCTGTACGGCTGACCCCCGCTGAGTTGGAGGAAACGCTGCGCCCCGCGATGGAGTACGCCGCCGCCAACGGCATCGAGATCAGCTTTACAAGCCCCGGCTGGCTGCCCGAGGATACGCTGCGGGCGCTCGGCTTTACCCAGATTCCCAGCTGCGGTGCCTGCCTGTCCAATATGGCCATCGCCCCGGACGGCACGGTCCTGCCCTGCCAGAGCTGGCTGTCCGGCAAGGGGCTGGGCAACCTGCTGCGCACACCGTGGCCGCGCATCTGGCACAGCTATGAGTGCCGCACCATCCGGGAGGAGAGCGCGAAGATGACACAGCGCTGCCAGCTGGGCGATACCCCGATGCAGGAGGGCTGCCGATGAAGATGCAATTTTTGCGCCGTCTGGCGCTTTTATGTGCCGTGCTGGCCTGCAGCGCACTGCTGGCCCTGCCCGCTGCGGCGGCCCAGACCGAGGCCCCCTGCGCCGAGGACGGCGATATGGATTATATCCGCAGCTATGTCGTGACGGTCGACCCGCGGGAGGATGGCTCTGCCGACATCACCTACGACATCGACTGGCAGGTCATTGACGGCGATCAGACCGACTATCTGAGCTGGGTCAAGATCGGGCTGGCCAATTCCAGCGTGAATGAGCTGACCCCGCTGACCGATACGATCTACGATCTGCAGTATTCTGATGACGGCGGCAGCTATGCCAAGGTCGTGTTCTCCCAGCGCTACTATTCCCCCACTGTAGCGGCGCAGAACGGCGGCGAGAGCAGCGTCCGTTTTGCGTTCCGTGTGCATCAGAGCCATCTGTTCACAAAAAACGATGACGGCACGGCAACCTTTAACTTCACGCCCGGTTGGTTCGACGATTTGAGCGTTGAGAACATGCAGGTGCGCTGGCGCAGCTACGATGGCTTTGTGGCCGATAACACCGGCATTGACGGCGAGTACCTGACATGGGATTTCGGCGCGCTGAAGCACGGTCAGGCCGCCAATGTGCATGTGACGGTCCCTGTGACGAACGCCGCAGCCTTTGCCCCCGATGCCGCCATGACCACCGATGACTACGACAGCGGCATGACCACCGATGAGATTATCGGGGTGCTGGCAACAGTAATCATCATTCTGCTGGCGGCGGCCATTATCATCATTGCGGTGGCAGCCCAGTCCCCCGACTGGGGCGGCGGCTTCGGCAGTGACATCGACCCCGATGACTGGTTCTGGTACACCAACGGGGTACACACGATCCGCCGGCCCTGTGCGGCACCCCCGCCCAGCGGCTACCACCGCACCGACCCGCCTGCAAAATACCAGTCCGGCGGCGGCCGGACGCGCGGCGGCGGCACGGGGCGCAGCCACTCCAACCATGCAAGCTGCGCAAGCAGCTGTGCCTGCGCATGTGCTTCGAGCTGTGCGTGTGCCTGCGCCTGTGCAGGCGGCGGCCGTGCGGGCTGCAGCGTCAAGGACTTTTACACCGTTAAACTCCCCCGCGATTCTGCAGGGGCTGATGCGGGCATCAGCCCGGAAAAAGAGGACGAATCATGAGTCTGGAAGATAGCTACGATGCATGGGTCCGCGGCCTGATGGGCGGCGGCAAATACGCCGCCACCCCCCGCCAGACCGCTGAGGCCAGCGAGGCAGTGCAGCAGATGCAGGCCCAGCTGGATGCCCTGACCGCCGCCCAAAAGCGGCAGACCGCCGCAGAGAGCGTGCTGACCGGTGTGCAGAAGGCGAGTGCCGCCACGGCCGAGAGCGTGCGCAAAATGAGCAGTGACCTGACAAAATCGCTGAAGCAGGACGGACTGCTCGGCGGCACGGTGGCGGCGCCTGCCCCGGCCCCGGCAGCCCCCGGCAAGGCGGATTTTACCGGCGTGGCCGATACGATCAGGGCGCAGGTGCTGGGGCAGGACGCCTTTGTGTCGGCTCTGGTCAAGGCGTTCCGCCGCCACTTTGTGCTGGGAACCGCGCAGGAGGCCGACCGCGCGCGCAGTGTGATGCTGCTCTGCGGCCCCAACGGCACCGGCCGCCACTATGCGCTGGGCTGCGTGGTCGAGGAGTTGGCCGCCCGTGGCATTTTGCGCAGCGCGCGCATTGAAACGCTGGATCTGGCTCTCTACCCCGGCCCCGCGCAGGAAAAGCTGTTTCTGCAGGATCTGTACGCGGCGCTGCAGTCGGACGCCGAGGTGCTGGCCTTTGAGCATTATGAAAGCTGTGCCGCCAACTATCTGAATATGCTGTCCACCCTTGCGATGGACGGCACGCTGGCGCTCTCCAGCCGGTATGTGCTGCAGCGCGGCATTCTGGTGGATGTGGGCACAGCGCTGGCCCCCGGTGCCATCGGGGAGCTGCAGGCAGGCGGCAAGTATTTTGTTTTCTACTCCAACAAGGGCGAGGCCGCGCTGGCCGACAGCTTCGGCGCAAAATTTGTGGACGCCGTGGCGGGAGACATCTGCCGCACGGAGGCGTTCACCCCGGAGGCATTGGCCGCCGTAGCGGCCCGGGAGCTGAATTATCTGGCCCAGCGCACCCGCCGGCAGTGCGGGCTGGCGCTCTCAATGGGGGCGGATGTGCGCGACCTGCTGGCCGCCCAGTACGGCAAGACGAGCGGCATGCAGGCAATGCGCGACTACTGCGAGACCGCCTACCGCGCCATCGCCGAGTATGTGCTGGATGCCGACACGCCGCCTGCGGACGGCACCCCAGCCCTGCTGAGTGCTGAGAACGGCCGCCTGTGCATGGCAGTGGACGGCGGCGCGCCCATTGACCTGCTGGCGCTGCTGCCCCAGCAGTACCGCGGCGATGTGGACGCAGTCGAGGCGGAGCTGGATGCCATCATCGGTCTGGACGAGATCAAGAACTATGTGCGCGACATTGCCAAAAATGTGCAGGCCCAGCAGCGCCGCAAGGCGCAGGGCCTCAAGGTGGCCGAGGTCAACATGCACATGATCTTCACCGGAAACCCCGGCACCGGCAAGACCACGATTGCCCGCATTCTGGCAAAATACCTCAAGGCCATCGGTGCGCTGCGCGGCGGCCAGCTGGTCGAGGTCACCCGCGCAGACCTTGTGGGCCGCTATGTGGGCCATACGGCACCGCTTACGAATTCGGTCATACAGAGCGCGCTGGGCGGCGTGCTGTTTATTGACGAGGCCTACGCTCTCTACCGCGGCGGTGAGGACAGCTTTGGGCTGGAGGCCATCGACACGCTGGTCAAGGGCATTGAGGATCACCGCGATGATCTGGTCGTGATTCTGGCGGGCTATACGAAGGAGATGCAGCTCTTCCTGAGCGCCAACTCCGGTCTGGCCAGCCGCTTCCCCAACCAGATCGAGTTCCCCGACTACACCGGCGAGGAGCTGTATAAGATCATGCTCTCCATCGCCAGAGGCAAGGGCTACACGCTGGATGAGGGCTGCAGGCTGCAGCTGGTCACCTATTTTGACCGCAAGCAGGCCGAGGACGCCGCCACGAACGGCAACGGCCGTATGGCCCGCAATACGCTGGAAAAGGCCATCCTCAACCAGTCCAAGAGGCTGGTGGCAGACCCGGACGCAAGTCTGGAGCTGCTGCTGCCCGGGGATTTTGAGTTGGAATAAGTGGTGCTAACGGCACATGGCAAAGCCCCTCAGGCCTCGCGGGCTCGGCCAGCTCCCCTGAAAGGGGAGGTGGTCGAGCGTCAGCGATGACCGGAGGGGCTTTGCTGCTTTGCCGCTGCCGCCCACAAAAAATGGACACCTGACATTTCATCAGGTGTCCATTTTATTTTATAAAACCAATTTTATCGTGCCGTATAATCCGAATCCAGCTCGCTCAAAATGCGGTCGCTGGTCTCGCGGGTATCGGTCATGCGGACTGCATTGCGCAGCGGCAGCACCGAGCGCGGGGTGACGGAAAGCTCGTCCACACCGAATGCAAGGAAGGTCTCGGTCAGGGCGAGGTCTGCGCCCAGCTCACCGCAGATGCCGACCCAGATGCCGTTCTTGTGCGCGTTCTCGGTCACAAGGCGGATCAGGCGCAGCACAGCCGGGTGATGTGGGTCATAGAAGCGGCCCAAATCGTTGTTCTGGCGGTCGCAGGCCAGCGTGTACTGGGTCAGATCGTTGGTGCCGATGCTGAAGAAATCGACCTCCTTCGCCAGACGGTCGCTGTTGATGGCGGCGGCGGGCGTCTCGATCATGATGCCAATCTGGACCTCCTCGCTGTAGGGGATGCCCTTCTGCTTCAGCTCGCGCTTGACCTCCTCGCAGAGCTTCTTGGCCTCGCGCACCTCCCAGACGGAGGTGACCATCGGGAACATGATGCCCAGCTTGCCAAAGGCGGAGGCGCGGAAGAGCGCGCGCAGCTGGGTCTTGAAGATCTCGGGCCGGGTCAGGCAGATGCGCAGAGCGCGCATACCCATGGCGGGGTTATCCTCCTTCGGCAGATCAAAGTAGCCGATCTGCTTGTCAGCGCCGATGTCCAGCGTGCGGATAATGACCTCCTTGCCGTCCATGTCGGACAGGACCTGCTTGTAGGCCTCAAACTGCTGATCCTCGGTCGGATAATCGCTGGTGTTCAGATAGAGGAACTCGGAGCGGAACAGGCCGATGCCGCCGCCGTCATTGACCTGCACGGCGTGGACATCCTCGGGCGAGCCGATGTTGCAGTAGATGCGGATGGTCTTGCCGTCCTTCGTCACATTGGCCTGCCCCTTCAGCGTTTCCAGCAGGCGCTGGAGGCGCAGCTGCTCATCGCGCTTTTTCATCAGGCGGTCGCGGGTGTCGTCATCGGGGTCGATGACAAGCGCACCGGTGCTGCCGTCCGCAATAGCGGCGCGGCCCTCATACTCGGGCTTGAGCGCATCGCCCATGCCGACGATGGCGGGAATACCCATTGTGCGGGCCAGAATGGCGGTGTGGCTTGAGCCGGAGCCGCCCGCTGTGATAAAGCCCAGAATCTTGGTCTTGTCAAGCTGGATCGTCTCGGACGGGGCCAGATCGTCAGCGCAGAGCAGCACCGGCACATCGGAAGCAATGCCGCCCTGTACGATGCCGCAGAGGATGCTCAGGATGCGCTGGCTGACATCCTTGACATCAGCGGCACGGGCCTGCATGTAGGCGTCATCCATCGAGGCGAACATCTCGGCAAACTGCTCGGCCGTGTCGGAAACGGCGGCCTCGGCGTTCATCTTCTGGTTGAGGATGCGGTCCTCGATGGCCTCCTCATAGTCGAGGTCCTCAGCCATCATCTGGTGCGTTTCAAACAGCATGGCGGCCTCGTCACCGGCCTCCCTGCGGGCCTGCTCGGCCAGATCGCCCAGCTGCTCAACGGCGCCGGTCTGGGCACCTTTAAAGCGATGCCACTCGGCATCGGTATCCTCTACGGTATAGCGCTTGATCTCTGCTGTGGCGCGGCGGTAAAAATAGAGCGGGCCAACGCCGACACCGGCGGAAACGCCCTTGCCTTGAATTGTGATCATTGA
>OGJH01001308.1_pt1 | contig 22092 bp, 20 predicted proteins | sample 1572021 | NCBI WGS metagenome assembly OGJH01 (sample SAMEA2582098, study PRJEB24529) | metagenome | biome: Human gut stool | place: China | collected 2011
ACCGAGATCTACACTCTTTCCCTACACGACGCTCTTCCGATCTATAGCTGAAATGGCATAAGATACATCACTGATATATGGCAATAATTTTGATTCAATATCTTTACAGAACTTGTCCCTGTTCTTTTCGATGTTGTAATAACTGATAATTTTGGGGCTGATGCGGGACTGCCCTTTGATCCATTTGCAGACCAAACCATTATCAAATGCAAAATCTACATTGTCGTTGGCAAAGCTTCCAAACAGCATATAGATAAAATCCATTTGCGAGTAGTCTGCATCGATTAAACCTCCCAAAAGGATGGTAGCAATGCTATGAAAATCAATTCTGTTCAATGAAATCATCTCCTGTAATTTGTCCTGTAATCTTCTATGTTTCTTATTTCATGGTAGTAAATCGTTTCGATATGGGACTTGTGGAAAGTATAGCATAAAAGCAAGGAAAGAACGACTGTACGATTGTGGCATGGACGTATATTTTCAATTTCTGCTCAAAATCCGTTCAATGTAGAAAAACCTATTCTTAGATAAAATGAATTTAACAAGTTTTTCATCTGCGTCGGCATAAAGATGAAAAATCTGGCAATCATTTTAAGAAAAGGAGGTGCCCTATGAATCTGACAGTGAATAGAGAGGGTAAGTACGCAATTGTCTGGATGACGAATGCGGAAAAGGCTGATCCTAAGGTTATGGACAGCCTGCAGCCTTTGATTGCGGAGTGTAAGGAGAAAAAGTACAGACTGGCTATCTTTGAATCCGGGGAGCAGGATTTGGTGGAGAACACCAAGGACTTACTGATTCACAATCGAGGACTGGAAAAGACTGATGATACCCCCAAAGTTATGGGATTGGGGTAGAAAATACATAATATGTGCGTGACAAACAAATGAAAAAGATATATAATACAAATAAGTTATTCCCCAAAAAAAGTTTTTGAACGAATTTGGGGAATAGAAAGGGGAGAATTATGGCTATAGAAAGAAAAAAGTACATTGACTTTTTACTGAAACAGAAAGATAAAGATATTGTAAAAATCATCACGGGTATACGTCGTTGCGGGAAATCAACGCTGTTATTTGAGTTGTTTTATGAAGAAATTAAGAAACTTGGTGTGCCGGAACATCATATTATAAAGATAGCACTTGATAATATTCGAAATGATGAACTGTTAGATGCGAAAAAACTTTATAAAGAGGTTGAAAATAGGATTAAAGATGAAAATTGCTACTACATCTTTTTGGATGAAATTCAGTTAGTAGAGAATTTTGAAGATGTGGTAAATGGAATAAAGCGAGATTTTAATTGTGATGTTTATATCACTGGTTCTAATTCGGAATTTTTGTCGTCTGATATTAATACAAAATTCAGAGGCAGAGGTGTTGAATTGCATGTTCAGCCATTCAGCTTTAAAGAGTTATATGATTATTACCAGACAGATAAATATCAGTTATTTAATCAGTATATGTTATATGGCGGAATGCCGTATTTGTTGCAGGAAGAAGATGACGTTCTGAAGAATAAATATCTTAAAACTGTTGCAGAGTCTGTTCAGATTAATGACATCATTGAACGTCACGGTATACGAAATAAAGAAGTATTTCAGGCATTGGTAGAACTTCTATGTTCTTCTATTGGGTCATATGTTTCGAGTAGAAAAATAGCGGATACATTAAGAAGTAATGGATATACAAGTGTTGACCATAAGACAATAGGTAATTATTTGGATTATTTGTGCGATGCATTTTTGTTTTATAAGGTGCAGAGATATGATATAAAAGGGAAAGCATATTTAAAGACTTTACACAAGTATTATGTATGTGATATTGGTATTCGCAATGCAATGCTGAATTTTAGACAACTTGAACCGACGCATACGATAGAAAATATTGTTTATCTTGAATTGTTACGCAGAGGTTATATAGTTGATATTGGAAATAATAGTGATAAGGAAATTGACTTTATGGCAAAGGATATGAACAATACCTATTATATTCAGGTGTCATATTCTGTAATTGATCCATCCACAAGAGAACGAGAGTTAAGCTCATTCAGGAATTTGGATGATGGCTATAAGAAGATAGTAATTACTATGGATAATGATCCTTTTACTAATTTGGAAAACGGCTATAAGAAGATAAATATGCTTGATTTCCTTCTGGATGAAAGTTCTTTAGAGAAAGCGTAGAGAGGTAGATATGTATACGTATGATGTTGAAAATGATATATCTATATTTGACGGAGATTTTGAAGGTTATCTAAAAGATATTGGGGTAGATGGTGAGCATATAAAGAAGATAGTAATTCAACCAAGTCAGGTATCAATGACTCGCAGGCGTCAGAAAAAGGTTTTGGCAAACTGAAATCATAAATGACGCCTTGACCACTAAGTTTAAGCTGAAAACCCGCAATCAGTCTGAACGACTCTTTACTGTCAATGTTATCAGTAGTGGTGATGCATTGCAGGTTCGTACAGATGCGATCTTACAGGAAATGTTTCCATCTGAGTGGAGGGCAACGCTTATATCAATGGAGTCTTTTTTGTTTTCTATGATTATGATCGTGTTGTCACCGCTTGCAGGAATTGTGTTTTCTGTGTGGTAAAAAGAATTGCCGTCGATTCCTATTCGGAGTCGGCGGCAATGTATTGTGAAAATTCAGAAATATAACATAGATGAAAGACATTAAATAGAAGTTGTTAATTCCGAAACTGCACGCGGCGAAGCCTGGGGAACAGGCGGAGCGGGAACCCACATTTGACCTTGGAGAAGAAGGGAGAATATGCTGCAGTTTCGGTCTTTTTGATTTCGTGGGATGTGTGTTTTTTTGGTGCCGTTGAAATCTGGATGTAGTATACAACAGATATTATAAAAAAGGGGGATTATTGACTGAACTAGCGAAATTCCTGACTGAACTTCATTTTTAAGATATTTATATGATAAAAAAGACAAATAAATAATAAAGATAAAAATAAAAATACCACCTTCACGGTGGCATTTTTTATGTCAAAAACATGATATTCTATATGAGATTTATGAATTCGGACAAAATGATTGCACGATCGCCATGACGACGATCAATCCGAACACAACGAGGATGTCTAACACAACCACGCCGAATATGCGTGTTGCTTTCTTCTCATGCTGGCACAGAGGCATGAGCTTTCGTACATGGAGATAGTCGAAGATGGAAGCCACGATAAAAAGCATTATAATGAGTGCAAATACACGCTCCACCCACAGTGCAGCACCGAAGGTATTGTTTACTTTCATGGATAAGCAAAACCATGCCAGAAATATATAGGTAAGCAGTGCAACCGCCATCTTCCAAGGTGTTTTGGAACGGAAACCGGGAGGGGCAAACTGCATATGGTTTGCGGAAGTGTCGGGATCGTTCTGTGTTTGAGCATTTGAACGCTTGGAAGACGAACCGGATAAATCTCCGGTGGAGGCTCGACCGGCATGTGTATAAGGAAAGATTCCCCCATTTGCCAACAACGCCTGACGTAATTCCCCGATGCTTTGATACCGTTCCGCCGGATTCATCTGTGTACATTTGGCAGTAACCGCATCAATATATGGATTCTGGCAATGCGATGCTTCCGCCATTTCCTTCAGAAGAATCCCCATAGAATAAATATCTGTCTGCGGGGAGGATTGTCCAAATCCGTATTGTTCCGGGGCGGCATAGCCCTGTGTACCAAGCAGGATTGTATCAGAATCTTTCGCGGCTGTATGGTATTTGGCAGCGTTGAAGTCGAGCAGCACAGCACGGTTATAACTGGTGATGATAACATTTGAGGGTTTCACATCCCGGTGGATGATAGCCGGATTATGCAGATGCAGCTGTTCAAGAATCGTACACAGGTCAAGCATATATTGAAGCATATCGCTTGGAACTATGTCTGCGTGGCGGATCATATCCTGCAGGGAAGTTCCGGAGATATATTCTTCGATGACAGTAAGCTGTCCCGCCTCTTCGTAATAGTTTATGATCCGCGGTGTACCTGCGACAGGATTGCGGTATAACTCGGCATAGACAGCGAGGTTATAGACATCAAGCACTTTTTTGATGGCAATCTTTTTTGTCTCCTGATGCTGGACTAAGTATACATGATGCGGTTCATTTATGGCGGCTATTGGTTTATAATACGAAATAGCGAGACGCTGATCGAGATCCATATGCATATCCTTTCTATAGGGTAGGGTTACTGATTATATTTAGTCAATCAATTATCCGGGCTTTTTGATACAGCTTTGGTAATCGGTAGTCTGATGGATTTATTATAACAGATTGGAGGATGAAATGAAGGAGAAAAATACAAAGGAATTAAATGAGGTCTTAGGGAAGACACATCTCTCGGACTTTGAGAAATATTGCGCGGAGAATAAAGAAAGTGTAAGCGATAATTCGGAAGCATTTTCTATCTATGTGAAGAATCTGTTACAGGAAAAGAAGCTCACCCAGCAGTATGTATTCCTGCAGGCAGATATTCCGGAGCGGTATGGCTATAAGCTGTTGTCTGGGGAGAAACGTACGCGGCAGAGAGATGTGATCCTGCGAATCTGTTATGCGGCGAAATTCAGTCTGGCGGAGACGCAGCGCGCACTTAAAAAATACGAGATGCCGGAATTATATGCGAAGGTCCCGAGAGATGCACTCCTGATGATCGCGTTCAATGAGCGGCCGGGAAGTATCCTGGACGTAAATGATCTGCTTAATCAAAAAGGCTTGCAGCCGCTTCGGACAAGCGGAGTGCAGGATTAGAGGATAAATTTGCCACTGCTGCGGGGGCAACGGAACGCTTCTTAATATGAGATAATTGCAAACAGGAGGTGCCAAAGAAAAGAAACATCATACTGACAAGAAATCTACATATTGAGGAGGAAGAGAAACATGAAAACATGGAAGTTGGTATCGGGCATTTTGTCTATGATTTTATTTGTAATCGTGACATTTCAGTCATGCGCGGCAGGCGTTGCAAACTCACTGGAGGCAAATGGGGAGACGTCCGGCTCGGCAGGTGTATTCGTAGCGATTCTGATGCTTGCGGGAGGTATCGTATCCGTGGCAACGAGAAATTCGGAGAAGAAGGGCGGAAATATCGCTTTGATTGTTCTGTTCGGTCTGGCAGCACTGGTAGGATTTACCGGTTTCGGAAGCTTCTCAGATCTTGCAATCTGGTCAGGCTGGTGCCTGATCAATGCGGCTTGGGCAGTTGCGGCGATGATAAAGAGCAAATAAAAATCATTTATATATAACAGTTACGGGAGAAATGGTGTTTCAAAGCATCCGCATTTGCGGGTGCTTTTTTATAGCGTAAATGATTGGAAATGTTGGAATCCAGATTGACGATTTTTGAATAAATGTCTATACTGAAAGCAAGTTTTTTATTACAAATAATAGAAAAGAGATACGAACATGACACGACAAACAGGCAGACCGGCCGATGAGACAGGCAGGCTGGCAAAGGAAATACGAACCTATGATTTTTTGGATGCAAACCATGTATGGTATGAGCGGATCGACCACGAAGCAGCGATGACGATGGAGGTTTGCGAGGAGATTGACAAGGCGTTGGAGGCGACAATCTGCAAGAACCTGTTCCTGTGCAATCGCCAGGAGACGAACTTTTATCTGCTGATGCTGCCGGGACATAAGAAGTTCAAGACGAAGGATATCTCGAAGCAGTTAGGCGTGGCGAGACTTTCCTTCGCGAAGGATGCTTATATGGAAGAATACCTGGATATCACGCCGGGCTCCGTGAGTGTGCTTGGGCTGATGAATGATACGGAAAATCATGTACAGCTTCTGATGGATAAGGATCTGGTGCAGGATGAATATGTAGGCTGTCATCCATGTATCAATACAAGCAGTCTGCGCCTGAAGATGGACGATCTGTTACATGTGTTGCTTCCGGCGACGCACCACGAGCCGATTTTCGTGACAGTGGAGGATGAGGAAAGTCGAATCAGTTAAAAATTGTAAAATATATAGCTATTTTTGTAGATTCATGATACACTCAATTTAACTTGACAGAGGGGGTGAACGCGTGGATACGATGCAGATTGTGAATCAGCTCGATGGTTTGCATAAGAAGTACAGACAGGCGATGTATTTATTCGCAGCTCCAGTTGTATTGCTGGTGATAGCCTATATAGGGGCACCGGGAATGGGGGCGATGGCGGGCACAGTAGTTGCGGTATTGATGTTTGCGGTACCCGTTGGAACCATTTATGCATCCGGCAGGATGTCAAAGATCAACAAGGAATATCAGATGATCTACAAGAATGCATTTGTTGTTTCAATATTGAACAAGACATTCTCGGATGTTCAGGTGAACTGGGAGTGCGGATTTACGAGACAGAATGTCGAGCAGATGGGACTGTTGAAGCTTGGAAATCGTTTTGATTCCGAAGATCTGATCCACGGAGCATATGAAGGTGTCTCCTTTGATCAGGCGGATGTCACGATCAAGAATGTGACGGGAAGCGGAAAGAACCGGCATACAACGACGTATTTCAAAGGACGGGTATTCGTGTTTGATTTGCAGAAATCCGATATACGTTCTGTTGGTATCCGGTCGAAAAATTTCCAGTATTATGGAAATCTGAATGGATTTCATCACGAGAATGTGAAGCTGGAGAGCGAAGCGTTCAACCGGGAGTTCAAGGTGATGGCAGCCTATCCGGTCGATGCGTTTTATGTGCTTACTCCACAGACGATGGAATGTGTGACAGACCTGTACCGGCGTGCAGGAAATGTAGCCCTGCGGTATCTGGGTAACAAGCTATATGTGGCAGTCAATACAACTGGAAATGCATTTGATGGTGATATCAAGAAGCCATTCGTCTATGTGGATGAAATCAATAAGATTAAAAATGATTGTGCTGTGATTATGGATATCGTACACCGGTTGCGGATTGGAGATGCACAGTAGCATTTTTATAATCAAGTAATATAATTTCTATGAAAAAGAGAGGAGAACAAATTATGGAAGCGATTATTACAGTGATTATTGTACTTTTGGTCTGTATCGTGATCTGGTACATATCAACATCGAATGGAATCAAGCGGTCACAGCTTAAGGTGGAGGAAGCAGAGTCCGGAATCGATGTGGCACTCACGAAGCGTTACGATGTGCTTACGAAGATGCTCGATGTCGTAAAGGGATATCAGGCACATGAGAAGACAGTTCTGACCGAGCTTGTCAAGCTTCGAAGCGGCATGACGATGGCAGAGAAGAATGCAGCCAATCAGAAGATGGAACAGCTTACAAAGGATATCAACATTCTCGCAGAGAATTATCCGGAGTTAAAATCCAGCAACAACTTCATGGAGTTGCAGAAGACGATTGCAGATGTGGAAGAGCATTTGCAGGCAGCCCGCAGATTGTACAATGCGAATGTCAACACGTACAATACGAAGCTTGTTGTATTTCCGAGCAGCATCGTAGCAAACAACATGCATGCGGTAAAGAAACCATTCTTCGAGGCAGAGGAAGCAAAGCGTCAGGATGTGAAGATGAGCTTCTAATTAAAATAAAAATCTTAAAACAAAAATCCGGAGCGTTCATGCAAATGAATTCTCCGGATTTTTTATGGCAACGAGGAAAATGCACGCATTATGCGGTGCATTTGACAATCGTTAATCGAAACGCAGCATGTCTCTGCGGGACTGTATATGTACTAGGATGCATCTTGTATCTGACTGTCTCCAAGGCGCCCGTGTTTCTTCATCCATACAAATGCACCCACGCAGATAATAACCGAAAGCATGGATCCGGCAGGCGCCGCAAGCCCCATCGGGAACAATGTATCTGCGAAGAACTTCGAGGCCAGATACGAACCCGGTACACGCAGACAGATGATCGCAATCATATTGTGGATGAATCCGATGTAGGATTTGCCGTATGCACAGAAGTATCCGCTGAAGCAGAAATGGATACCGGCTAATGCACAGTCGACGATATAGCCACGCAGGTATTGTGAACCAAGCACGACAACCGCGGCGTCCTTCGTGAAGATGCCGACGATACCTGCGGTAATCAGTTCCCCGATGATTGCAACGATTATCCCATAGGTAAATGTAATCAGAATGGCATATTTCAGCGTCTTCGATGCACGGTCATGCTTGCCGGCACCGATATTTTGTGCGGCAAGTGCAGAGACGGTTGCAAGCATCGAAGATGGCACGATGAAGAGGGCACTGATTACCTTCTCGACGATACCGACGGCAGCGGCATCATTTAAGCCACGGCTGTTTGCTATAACTGTGATAATGATAAATGCAATCTGGATACAGCCATCCTGAATCGCAACCGGAATACCGATCTTTAAGATCTCGCCGAGCACAGCACGACTTGGGATGAAATCCTGTTTGCAAAGTTTGATGCCAAGCTTCTGTTTCTTTGTCATGAGCAATGAGATAATAACACTTAACGTCTGGGCGAGTGTCGTGCCAAGTGCGGCTCCGGCGGCACCCAGATGGAGAACTCCCATAAATACATAGTCGAGCGCGATATTTGCTGCGCAGGCAATCGCGATAAAATACATCGGACTTTTCGAGTCACCCATACCACGGCAGATGGAAGCGATGATATTATAAGCTGTAATAAACGGAATTCCGATAAAGCAGATCGTCAGGTACCGGATCGAACCCTCGATTGCTTCGACCGGTGTCTGAATCAGTAACACGATCGGTCTTACAAGCAGCAACAGAACAATCGTCAATACGATGGAAAGTCCCATGAATAAGGTTACGGAGTTTCCGACTGTTTTTGCAATTTCATCCTTATGCCTGGCACCGACGGCACGCCCGATTATGACAGTGGATCCCATTGCCAGACCGACGATCATGACGGTCAGCATGTGCATGACCTGACTGCCGTTTGCAACGGCGGTCGTACTTTCGGTTCCGTTAAACTGTCCGATAATGAACAGATCCGCCATACCATATAATGTCTGTAAAAAATAAGAAAAAAGATATGGAAGCGCAAAATATAAAATCGTCTTGAATACGCTTCCGGTTGTCAGATTTTTTTCCATAGTAAATAAAGCCTCCTACGAAGTCTTTTTCAACCCCGCATCCTATATTAAACCTTACAACAATTGTAAGGTCAATGCCAGTTATGCATAAAATTATAAAAAAATAAGCTTTTTATACATAAAAATGTATTGTATTGCAAAAAAAACGCGTCTTTCGTTGCATTTTTTGTCGCAGGATGCTATATTAAATCGTAAATGTGAAGAAAGGAAGTAAAATATTATGAAACTTAAGAAGTTAGTAGCAATTACATTGTCTGCAGTTATGTGCATGGCAGCACTGACAGGATGTGGCGGAAAGAGCGATTCTGCAAAGAAGACAGCCAAGGTTATCGAGGTAGATCTGACCGATGAGCAGTATGCATTCGGTGTAGATAAGGATCAGCCGGATTTATTAAAGGAAGTAAATCAGTTCGTTAAAGACATGAAGTCTGATGGAACATTTGACGAGATCTGCAACCGTTATTTTGGTGATGGTACTCCGGTTCCTGTGAAGTCAGCAGCTTATGACGAGAGCAAGGATCAGTTGGTAGTAGCAACAAACGCTGCATTTGAGCCATTTGAGTATATGGATGGTGAGAACTATGTTGGTATTGATATGGAGATTGCAAAGGCACTTGCAGATAAGCTTGGTAAGGAGCTTGTAATCCAGAACATGGATTTCGATGCCGTATGTCTCTCTGTTGGCCAGCACAAGTGTGACGTTGCCATGGCAGGTCTTACAATCAAGCCGGACCGTGAAGAGTATGTAGCATTCTCTGATCCATATTACAGCGCATCACAGAAGCTTATCACATTGTCTACAGATACAGAGTTCGATGCCTGCAAGACAGCCGACGATGTAAACAAGATTCTTGAGGCAAAGGGGTCTGACTTAAAGATCGGTTTCCAGAACGGTACAACCGGTCAGTTCTACTGTGAAGGTGATGACGACTGGGGATTCCCAGGACTGAAGATGGAGTCTAAGGGTTACAAGAATGGTTCCCTTGCAGTACAGGATCTGTTAAATGGAAACATCAATTACGTAATCATCGATTCCGCTCCTGCTGAGAGCATTACATCATCTATCAATAAGATGCAGTAATTTGAGAAACGAAAGGATATTTCATGGGAGATATAGGAACTAAAATAGACAAATTCATAGAAATATTCATCAATAACCGTGGGTATGTAAAAGTATTAGAGGGCTTGAAGAATACGCTGATTATCGCTGTGATCGGTCTCGTCATCGGTGTTGTGATCGGTACTTTGATCGCGATGGTGCGTGTGATTCCGAAGTATAAGCGTCTGCCGCGTGTCTTAGATGCCATCTGCCGGTTTTACGTCGGATTGTTCCGTGGAACTCCTATGGTTGTACAGTTGTTGGTATTTTATTATGTATTGCTGCCTCTGATGGATGCACATATGACAGGCGTACAGGTATCTATTATGGTATTTGGCTTAAACAGTGGTGCATACATCTCCGAGATCATGCGAAGCGGTATCCTCTCCGTAGATCCGGGACAGATGGAAGGTGGACGTGCGATGGGCTTGAGCTTTGCGACAACTATGCGCAAGATCGTCATTCCACAGGCAGTCAAGAATATCCTGCCAACACTTGGAAATGAATTTATATCGTTGATCAAGGAAACTTCCGTAGTCAGCTTTGTTGGTGCTTCAGATCTGTATGTGGCATTCAACTTCATCGGAAGCAACAGCTACGAGTTCATGATTCCATATCTGGTTATGGCAATCATCTACATCGTGCTTGTCCTGCTGATCAGCTTTGGAATTAAAATGATGGAAAGGAGCCTGAGAAAGAGTGATAGAAGTCATTGATCTTGAAAAACATTTTGGTGACAATGAAGTCTTGAAAGGCATCAACGTCACTGTGGACAAGGGCGACATTATGGTTGTCATCGGTCCTTCCGGCTCCGGTAAGAGTACATTTTTGCGCTGCCTGAACTGTATGGAAGATCCAACAGGCGGACAGATCATCTTCAATGGTGTTGATATTGCAGATCCAAAGGTTGATATCAATATTCACCGCCGCCGTATGGGAATGGTGTTCCAGCATTTTAATCTGTACAATAATAAGACAGTTATCCAGAACATCATGCTTGCACCGGTCTATGTACAGTGCCAGGATCTGAAGAAGGCGAAACGCCACAACCGGTTCCTTCCGCTTACAAACCTGTTCCGCAAGGAGAAGCAGGAGAAAATCGAAATCACAACGACCAAGGCAAAGATTGTAGCGGAAGCGAAAGAAAAAGCAGAAGATCTGCTGAAGAGAATCGGACTGTTAGACAAGGCAGACGTATATCCGTCTACACTTTCCGGCGGACAGAAGCAGCGTGTGGCAATCGTGCGTGCACTTGCAATGAATCCGGATGTGATCCTGTTCGATGAGCCAACCTCCGCGCTTGATCCGGAGATGGTAGGCGAGGTATTGGATTTGATGAAGGCAGTTGCAAAGGAAGGCATGACGATGATCATCGTTACCCATGAGATGGGATTTGCAAAGGAAGTTGCAAACAAAGTTCTCTTTATCGACGATGGTCAGATCTTGGAATCCGGCACACCGGAAGAGTTCTTCGGCAATCCAAAGAATCCGAGACTCAAAGAATTCCTGTCGAAGGTGTTGTCGTAAGTTAAATTGAAGTGTAAATAAAGAAGCATACAATGCACAGACATCAAAAAATTAGATGCCTGTGCATTTTTTTGTTATAGTATATACGAAAGACACATGTGTCATATATGATATAGAAAACGAAATTAACGAAACTGGTTAGAAGTAGTATTATATAGATCCAGATTGATTCATGAAGATATACGATATGTTTGAAGTTTAGAAGTTCTTGATGTTCTGTGAATTATAGCAGCCATGTTTGAACACGATGTTCAAACAAGCCGCCACTGAGCCATGGATGGCGCCCGACAACCTGCCAACGAGCAAAGCGAGTGGGCGATTCCCGTGCGGCGGTGGCGTATATTACAAAATGTAGATCAGAACATATAGAACTTCTTAGCTTCAATACATTGTATATCGTATGAATCAATCTGGAACTATATATAGAATACTAACCAGTTTCATAATGAAGTAAAGGGGAGAACAGTATGTACCAGATTCTGTTGGTGGAGGACGACAAATCCATCCGGGAAGTCATCGCAGATTACATGGACGAGAAAGGAAAAGACACGATGCGGCTGACGCTTGCTGAGGACGGAAGAGCCTGCGAGGGCGCACTCGAACGCCGGACATTTGACCTGATCCTGCTTGATGTGATGCTTCCGGATATCGATGGATTCACACTTTGCCGGACGATACGGAAAAAAGATATGGTTCCAATCGTATTCCTGACTGCGAAAGGAAGCGAGGAGGATATACTCTGGGGCTACGGACTTGGCTGCGACGATTATATCGTGAAACCATTTTCGCTGGCGACACTGTATGCGAAGATACTTGCCATCCTGCGGCGAACAAAGCAGGAGAACCAGAAAGAGACGATTACCTGTGGCGCGATCCGGATGGACAAGCAGAGCTGTCAGGTATTTGTGAAGGAACGGGAAGTACAGCTACAGAACAAGCAGTATGAGATCCTGCGATTCCTGATGGAGCATAAAAATATCGTGTGGTCGCGGGACGCCCTGTTAAACCACATCTGGGGATATGATTACATCGGCGTCGACCGTGTGGTGGATAACCAGATCAAGAAGCTGCGGAGTGCGCTTGGAGAGGAAGGAAAACGGATTCAGACGGTGGTAGGCAGGGGGTATAAAATATCGGATGCGTAGCAATGTGTGAAAACGGAAAAATTATAGTTAGTATTTTATCTGATGTGTGTTCGGGCAAAACAGGCGCAGATAAGAAAGTGGAGAGATGCTTATGAAGTTTACGATTTTACCGGATTTTGAAGCAAATAAAAAAAGACTGGCAGTCCGAAGACAAAAACGTGCAGAGCGAAAAGATGCGCGGCAAAGTCGGAAGAATTACTGGTATCTGAAACGGAAGAAGTTCTGGCAGGTGTGGCTGGAGCGGTTTGTCCTTGTGTTTCTGATTCTTGGGATGGGTGGTGCATGGTATTTTAGAACCGTGGTGCAGGATACGGAGGACAATGCGGAATTTGAGATGGATCAAAGTCAGGAAATCATACAGACTTATATTGAGAGGTGGTATGATGAACTGACTGCGATGGGAATGAGGCCCGGGAAAGAACTGGATGATCAGATGGGTGCGTATATGTACCGTATGATTCCGAGCAGATTGATGGGCGCGTATGGCGTATCTGCAGCGGCAGCGGCAATCTATAATGAAAATGGAGAACTCATAATTGACAGCAATCCACGGTTTTATCTGTACTGTGACCGGTATGAGCCGGTGGGAGACGAGAAAGACCATACGATAAATCTATACCAGTCTTATTATACATGTGCACAGGAACTGTCGGATGAATTCCTTCAGGATTATAACGACTATTTTATCTATGGCGACATCGAAAATGGAGAACGAATGGAATTCGGAGATCTATATGTAGATGAAGAGAAACAGCAGTTTTATTTTAGTACCGTTTCCTGTTTAGAGCATGGGAAAGTGGTGAAAACCTATGATTTTAAGCCAGAGCATGTAGAAGGCATGGAAACGGTACAGGAAACCTATGACAGCTGGACGAGAGAAGGAACACGCTGGTACCCGGTTCTTGGAATGCGGTCGGCGGAAATTACAGAGCTTCTGCAGTTTGCATATGATGTGTATGATGATTACAAGGATGACAAACAGTTAAAAGGTGCAGGTGTGACAGCAGAACGGGGATACTTCGCAAAGACATATGCACAATATAACGTGATAGAAGTGAGCAATCTGAATAATAGCAATCCGGAATATACGGTTGTGTTCGCGTATAACTATGATTTCCTTCAGGCAAATCGTGGCTTTGTACAGAAGTTCGTAATCTGCCTGATCCTTGCAATCCTGCTCATCAGTTTCCTATGGGCCCGGTTTACCTACGTGCGGCTTAAGGCAAGGTATGAGCTTGAAGATTATCAGCGGAGTCTCACGAATGCAATGGCGCATGATCTGAAAAGTCCGCTGATGATATTATCCGGTATGGCTGAGAATCTGAAAGAAAATGTACATACGGAGAAACGGGAATATTATGCGGAGGAGATGCTTAAAAATATCGCGGACATGAATCGTATGATCGAGCAGTCGCTTGGATTCTCGAAGCTCAGCCAGACAGGCAGGGTTGGCAGAAAGACAGAGGTCGATATGCGCGCACAGACGGATGCATTGATCGGAAAATATAAGGAGCTTGCGGAGGCACAGGGACAGCATATTTCCGTGACAGGCGAGGGGCAGATGCGCGGAAATGAGGCGATGCTCCGGCAGATGGTAGACAATCTGCTGCAAAATGCGATTCTGCACGGAGAAGAAGACGGACAGATTGAGATCAACATTGGAAATGGCATATACCAGATCCGGAATACTTACACGGGAACGCTTACGACAGAGGCGGCAAGAAAGCTTTTGAACCCTTATGTCAAGGAGGAAAACCGGAAACGGACAGGCGGACATGGGCTGGGACTTTCCATTGTGCATGAGATCGTGAAGCTGCATGGCGGTAAGCTTCATTTGAAGGTGGAAGAAGGTATGTTTCAAGTAGAAATTAAAATATGATAAATAGTATCATATGAATAGCTTTTCATATGTAAGGGAACGTGCTATAATCGGCAATAGTTAGTAAAAACTAACTATTGCCGGTTTTTTGCATTATATAAAAGAGAAATAGAGGATAAATTTATGAGTGGTACAGGGAAAAAGACCATTGTTGAATTTCAGGATGTCGTAAAAACTTATGGAGAAGGAGAGGCATTGCAGTATGCCAACAACCATGTGAGTTTTACGATTGAGGAAGGCGAGTTTGTTGTCATCCTCGGTCAGTCCGGAGCCGGGAAGTCAACCGTATTGAATATGCTTGGCGGCATGGATCTGCCGACATCGGGTAAGGTTCTGATCGATGGTGAGGAAGTATCGGCGATGAACGATAAGCAATTGTCAGATTTCCGTGCACGCAAGATTGGATTTATCTTTCAGTTTTATAATCTGATCCCAAGCCTGACGGTACGGGAGAATGTTGCGCTCACAAAGAGCATTGTGAAAGATGCTGTGGATCCGGACGAGATGCTTGCAGCGGTTGGACTTGCCAATCATAAGGATAAATTTCCATCTCAGTTATCCGGCGGCGAACAGCAGCGTGTATCGATTGCGCGTGCACTTTCCAAGAAGCCACGTATCATCCTTGGCGATGAGCCGACCGGTGCACTTGATTCTGAGACGGGTGTGATCGTGTTATCGCTCTTGCAGAAGCAGAGCCGCGATGGAAAGAATACTGTCATCTTAGTTACGCACAATGCGGATATCGCACAGTGTGCAGATAAGGTCATCCGCATGAAAAACGGAAAGATCCGTGAAGTGATTACAAACGAACACCCGCTTGCAGTTGAGGAGGTGGAGTGGTAATGCTATTTCGAAAGATGCTGCGTGAGTTCAAAGCGAACTTTGGACCATTCTTTTCTGTGTTTTTGCTCGCTGCCATTGCCATGATGTTGTTCATCACGATGGAGGGACATGTCGTATCCCAGAATGTAGCGCGAGGTAAATACCACGATGCATGTAACCTCTCCGATATCTGGATGTACGGAGAAGGCTTTACAAGTGACGATCTGAAAGCAGTAAGAAATCTGGATTTTGTGGAGCAGGCACAGCTGCGGATGCAGGTGACAGCGAGTGCACCGAAGCAGGATGGCGCACAGGTCGATCTGTTCTTAATGAAAGAAAATGAAGTGAATACACCGTATCTGATCGAGGGTGAGGATTTTAACCCGGATGATACAGACGGTGTATGGATAGCAAATGCATTTGCGAAGAAACGTGATCTGCATGTCGGCGATGCATTTACAATCGAATATAATGGGGTGACATTTACGAAGACGATCCGTGGTCTGGTCGAGTCTGTGGAATATGAGTTCCGGCAGGCGGACGGTGATGCAGATACCTATCTGGAGAACATCACGATGGCATATATGTCGTACGATGCATTTCCGGTTCGGGGGTATGTAACACATCTGATCAAACAGGAGAAGATTACGGCGGCAGATATTAAGAAACACGCAGATACCTATCAGGCAGTGCTCGATAAGCTGGATGAATACGGTATGAGTGTGGATGATCTGTCACAGGATATGCTTTTGACGATGGTCGAGAAGATGAGTGATGAGAAGCTTACGAAGATGATGCCGTACACACAGATGGTCATTAAGACGAACGACGGAAAGGCACTTGCACACGAGGACGAGATCGCCGATGCAATCGATCACAGATATTCAGCGATGATTGACCGCAAATCAGTACCGGGACTGGCAAGACTTGACAGTGAGCTTGACCAACACCAGACATTTTCGTATTCCTTTATGATTATCTTCGTTGGTATTGCAATTCTTGTTATTGCAACATCCATGAAGCGTATGGTTGACAAGCAGCGGACGGAGATCGGAACGATGAACGCCCTTGGTATGAAGAAAGGAAAGATTCTGTTCCATTATTTAAGCTTCAGCTTATTTATTTCCCTGTTTGGTGTGATCGCCGGAATCCTTCTGGGTGTATTCTGGTCATGTCCGTGGCTGATCAGCCTGTTTGCGGAATATTATATTGTACCGGGGCTGCATTCGATCTTCCACCCGATCTATCTGGTTGTCGGAGTGGCAATCGTAGCCGCATGTGTGCTGGCAGATTTCTTAAGCTGCAAGAAGCTTCTGAAGATCCGTCCGGCAGAAGCACTTCGCCCGGCACCACCGAAGCAGGGCAAACGGTGCCTGTTCGAGAAGCTGCCGTTCTGGAACAAGCTTTCGTTCCAGGCACAGTACAATCTGCGCGATGTCTCACGTTCAAAGCTGCGTGCCTTCATGTCGATCATCGGAACTGCAGTTGGTATGCTTCTGATGTTATATGGTGTAGGCTGTAATGAGCTTGTGCCGCAGATGGAAGATATGATGTTTGGCAAATCAACCATATCTGAATATCAGGTGAAGCTTTCTGCCGACGCATCGCTCTCCGAGGTAAATGCGATGCAGGAGGAGCTTGGTGGAGAACTGGTGATGATCGACCAGATCGAAGTATCCAAGGTGCAGAATCCAACGACGGATGAGAAGAAGAAACAGACGATCACCGTGATCGAGGGGAAAGGACTGTACAATATTCTCGACCTTGACAATCATATCACATCGATCAAGCCGGGGACTGTCAGTGTCAGCCGCAAGCTTTCTGAGATAATGAAGATTCATGTCGGCGACACGATTTACTGGCATCTGTACAGCAAAAATACATGGTATGAAGCAAAAGTTGGGGCGATCTATCGAAACTCTGATACACAGGGAATCGCGTTTTTGAAGGAAGATTTCGAGAAGACCGGAGCAGCCTATACACCGACACTGCTTATGACAGACAACAAGGATGCTGAGAGTAAGAAGACACTTTCTTATGTCAGCGGTGTGAACAGCCAGACCGAGATGAAGGAAGCATATGAGAAGGGCATGGAGGTTATGAGTATTATGATCTTCGCCATGATCCTGTTTTCTGCCGTGATGGTTGTAACGGTACTGTACAATTCCGGTTCGTTGTCATTTAATGAGCGTATCAAGGAATTTGCAACTCTGAAGGTACTTGGTATGCAGTCTGCGAAGATCCGAGGCATGCTTTCTGGACAGAATTTCTGGCTGTCACTCATCGGAATCGTGCTGGGCGCACCGCTCGGAAATCTGACATTAAATGCGATGATAAACAGCAACGGGGAAAACTACGACTATATGCTGAAGGTTCCGGCGATGGATTATATTTTATCCGGTATCTTTGTGTTGATCATCTCCGTTCTTGTCAGCTTCCTGTTCGCAAAGCGGATCAAGAAGCTTGACATGATCGAAGTATTAAAAGGGGTAGAGTAATCCGGCAATCTAACCTCTGCCGAAAATCGTATCCATATCCTGCTCCGGCGCCGTAAGTGGCTGGAGCTGGTAGGTATCAACTAAGAACTTGACAACGGTCTCGGACATGAATGCCGGGAGCGTCGGGCCAAGGTATATCTTTTTGACACCGAGGGAAAGCAGGGTGAGCAGGATGCAGACAGCCTTCTGTTCGTACCACGATAAGACGAGGGTAAGCGGAAGCTCGTTGATGCTGCACGAAAATGCATCTGCAAGTGCGAGGGCAACCTTGATGGCACTGTAAGAATCGTTGCATTGCCCCATGTCTAAGATACGTGGAATCCCGTCGATCTCCCCAAGGTCGATATCGTTAAAACGGTATTTACCGCAGGCGAGTGTCAGGACGAGGGAATCCATTGGTGTCTGCTTTACAAATTCCGTATAATAATTTCGTCCCGGATGGGCACCGTCACAGCCGCCGACAAGAAAGATGTGTTTGATCGCACCGCTCTTGATGGCGGCTATGATTTTGTCTGCGTGGGATAAAACTGCACCATGTGCAAAACCGGTCGTTACAATATGACCGCCGTTAATACCGCTCATGCTGTGGTCGTGCTCATAACCGCCTAAGCGTTTGGCGTGTGCAATCAATTCGCTGAAATCCTTGTGTCCGTCTTTATCTCCGGTGATGTGCTTCATTCCGGCATAACCGACAACGGATGTCGTGTAAATGCGGTCAGCGTAGCTTGGACGCGGCGGCATCAGACAGTTTGTTGTGAAAAGCACAGGGGCAGGGATATTCTCGAATTCCGTCTGTTGACTCTGCCAGCTGGTTCCGAAATTCCCAGCAAGATGCTTATATTTCGCAAGCTCCGGATAGCCATGTGCCGGAAGCATCTCGCAGTGTGTGTAGACATTGATACCGGTTCCTTCTGTCTGTGCGAGCAGTTCTGCCATATCTTTTAGGTCATGACCGGACACGACGATAAATGGTCCCTTCCGGATGTCGGTGTGTACGCGTCGCGGTTCCGGAGTGCCGAAGGATTTTGTATTTGCTGTGTCAAGCAATTCCATACATTTGAAATTAACCTGCCCAAATTCCATGATCAGGGCAATCCATTCTTCCACAGTGTGTTCCCGATTGACCTCGCATAAGCCCTTGTAAAACCATCGGTTGACGTCCTCGTTCTCATAGCTTAAGTTGCGGGCGTGATGCGCGTAGGCGGACATACCCTTCAGTCCGAAGAGCAGGGTGGAGCGAAGCGATACGATATCGTTTGCACCATCCCACAGAGAGATAACCGGAACAGGTGTGGAACCGATGCGTTCCCGCTCCGCAATGACACGATGGATAAAATCCCGGATCGCATCGTTATCAAAATTCACATTGGTCAAGGTTGTGAAAAGTCCGTCGATGATCAGACGGCAGGATTCGGACGTGAAATTCTGCTCCTTCGTAGCAGCCTCAGCCAGCTGGATCAGCTCGCATACGAGCTCGTCTTGCAGATTAGAGGTTTCTGGCTGTTTGCCGCAGACACCGGTTGTCACACAGGCTTTGTTGCCTGCGGTCTGCTGACATTGAAAACAAAACATTTCTGACATGATTGTACTCCTTTGAAAATAGATTCTTACGAAAGTATGAACCGGAGAATCTAAATTTATTCAAAAATCGGGTTGTCAAACAAAAATCCTGTGGTATAATACCCATGTATATAGGAAAAAGCGTTGACGGAAAGAGTAGTGCATGGGCACCATCCAGAGAGAACGACATAAGCTGGAAGCCGTTTATGGAAGAAATGTATGAAAACCATTCCCGAGCTGTGCGTAGAAGATGACCGGATGACCGGTTGCTGAAGCGTCACCGTAAGGCATGCGTTAAAGCCAAATGAAGTGAAACACTAAGGTGGAACCGTGTGAAAGCACCCTTAGATACAAGGTTAAGGCATTGTATCTCAAGGGTGCTTTTTGGTATTTTGCGAAACAACTTCGTAAAGTAGATTGAGACACATATGAATTGTAGTTCTTAAGCAGACCGTTGAAGCACGCTGGTACTTAATGAACGGCAAACTTGTTTGTCGTGAATTTAGTACCACTGCGTGCTGAACCGAGCGAGAGCGTGTCTGCGTAGAATACAATTCATATGTGGCTCCCATACAGTAGGGTTGTTTCGCAATAATGGAAAAAGGAGAATAAGAAATGGTAAACTTCAAAGAAGACGAGCAGTTAAAAACATTGAACCACTCCTGTGCCCACTTAATGGCGCAGGCAATCAAGCACCTGTACCCACAGGCAAAGTTCTGGGTAGGACCGGTTGTTGCAGAAGGCTTCTACTATGATGTAGACCTTGGCGATGATGTAATCCGTGATGAGGATATCGCAGCCATCGAGAAGGAAATGAAGAAGGTTGCAAAGTCAGGCAAGAAGATCATCCGTAAGGAGATTTCCAAGGAAGAGGCTCTGGAGATGTTCAAGGATGATGAGTACAAGCTGGATCTGATCTCCAATTTGGAAGATGGAACAATTTCCTGCTATGAGCAGGGCGACTTTACAGACCTCTGCCGTGGTCCTCACGTAGACAATGTAAAGCTCTGCCGTAACTTCAAGCTGCTCCGTCACTCAGGCGCTTACTGGAAGGGCGACAACAACAATAAGGTATTGCAGAGAATTTACGGTGTTTGCTTCCCAACAGCAGAAGAGCTGGAGGCACATCTGAAGCTTCTCGAAGAGGCAAAGGAGAGAGACCACAGAAAGATCGGTAAGGATATGCAGCTGTTCATGGTAGACGATCTCGTTGGACGTGGACTTCCGATGTTCCTTCCGAAGGGGTATACGATCTGGCAGGAGCTGGAAAACTACATCAAGGACAAGGAGCGTAAGCTTGGTTACCTGCACGTTATGACACCATGTGTTGGTACGGTGAATCTGTACAAGACATCCGGTCACTGGGATCACTACAAAGAAAACATGTATACCACCGTCATCGACGATGAAGATTATGCAATCAAACCGATGAACTGCCCGGGCGGCGTTCTCGTTTACAAATCCGAGCCTCGTTCCTACCGTGATCTGCCGCTGCGTCTGGCAGAGGTTGGCCTGGTACATCGTCATGAGAAATCCGGCCAGCTGCACGGCCTGATGCGTGTACGCTGCTTCAACCAGGATGATGCCCATATCTTCATGACACCGGAGCAGATCAAAGATGAAATCAAAGGCGTTGCAAACCTGATTGACCAGGTTTACAAACTGTTCGGATTCAAATATCACGTAGAGCTGTCCACCCGTCCGGAAGACAGCATGGGAAGTGATGAAGATTGGGAGATGGCAACCGAAGGCTTGCGTTCCGCTCTGGAAGAGCTGGGACTGCCGTATGTGGTAAACGAGGGCGATGGCGCATTCTATGGACCGAAGATCGACTTCCATCTGGAAGATTCTATCGGAAGAACCTGGCAGTGTGGTACCATCCAGCTTGACTTCCAGCTTCCACAGCGATTTGAATTAGAGTACACCGGAGCAGACGGCGAGAAACATCGTCCGATCATGATTCACCGTGTTGTATTTGGTTCCATCGAGCGTTTCATCGGTATCCTGATCGAGCACTTCGCAGGTGCATTCCCAACCTGGCTGGCACCGGTACAGGTAAAGATTCTTCCGATCTCTGACAAATACGCAGATTACAGCAAGGAAGTTCTGGACAAGCTGACCGAGGCTGGCATCCGTGCAGAGATGGATACACGTTCCGAGAAGATCGGCTACAAGATCCGCGAGGCACAGACCCAGAAGATCCCGTACATGCTGGTTGTTGGACAGAAAGAGGAAGAAGAGGGTCTTGTTTCTGTAAGAAGCCGTTTCGCTGGCGATGAGGGACAGAAGAACCCAGAGGAGTTTATCAAAGCACTGAAAGAGGAGATCGACTCCAAAATCCAGCGCGAGGTGAAGGCCCAGGAGGCTTAATCCCTGCGAGAGAAGTGATTCAATCATTCAGTTAAGATGTATGGATGCGGTGTTGACCGTGGACATTACTTTGCAAGCAGCGAAGCGGATTGCGAATGTCCGCTTTACATTGTTACAGAACCATATACAGATTTATGGCAAAGAACTA
>OGJH01001311.1_pt1 | contig 22020 bp, 19 predicted proteins | sample 1572021 | NCBI WGS metagenome assembly OGJH01 (sample SAMEA2582098, study PRJEB24529) | metagenome | biome: Human gut stool | place: China | collected 2011
CGTCCGGCCAGTGGCCGGACGCCTTTTTTAAAAGCCTCGCAGAGTTTCACGTCCGCAGACGTGAAAGCTATGAAATCTGTTTTTTGCCGCGACGGTGCAATGTCACAGCCGCCCGAGGGGCGGCAAGGCACAAAGCGAAGTGCAACTTTCTCAAAAAAGTGGCTCAGCCGCTTTTTTGAAGTATTACAGGACCTTTGCGAGGAACGATTGCAGTCTTTCGCTCTGTGGGTGGTCGAAGATGTCGGCAGGGGAGCCCTCTTCGATGATCGCGCCCTCGGACATGAAGACGACGCGGTCGGCGACCTCGCGCGCGAAGCCCATCTCATGCGTGACGACGACCATCGTCATGCCGTCTTTCGCAAGTTCGCGCATCAAATCGAGCACCTCGCCGACCATCTCGGGGTCGAGCGCGGAGGTCGGCTCGTCGAAGAGCATGACCTCGGGCGCCATGGCGAGTGCGCGCACGATGGCGATACGCTGCTTCTGGCCGCCGGAGAGCATCGCGGGATACTCGTTCGCCTTGTCGGCAAGGCCGATGCGCTCAAGCAGCGCCATGGCCTGTGCGTCGGCCTCCGCCTGGGACTTGAGCCCCAGCTTGACGGGTGCGAGGGTGATGTTCTTCTTGACCGTCATATGCGGGAAGAGGTTGAAGTGCTGGAACACCATGCCCATCTCGCGGCGGTGGAGGTCCAAGTTGACCTTCTTGCCGTTGAGGGCGACATTCTTGAAGTAAATGGTGCCGGAGGTCGGCTGCTCGAGAAGGTTCAGGCAGCGCAGCAGAGTCGATTTGCCACTGCCGGAGGGGCCGATGATGGCCACGACCTCGCCCTTTTTCACGCTTAAATTGCAGTGGGAGAGCGCGTGGACGCTGCCGCCGTTGTACTCCTTGCAGACGTCCGTCACGCGGATGAGAGAATTAGTGCTTGTCGCCACGACGCATCCTCCTTTCGAGCGCTTCGATCGCCTTGCCGGCGGGGTAGGTGATGCAGAAATACATCAGCGCCGCCAGCACGTAAGGCGCGAGGGAAATGTAGGTAGAGGTCGCCACGGTCTTCGCGGCGAACATCAGCTCGACCATGCCGAGCGTGGAGCAGATGGACGATTCCTTGACCATGGTGACGACCTCGTTGCCGAGCGCGGGCAGGACATTCTTGATGGCCTGCGGCAGCACGACGAGCTTCATCGCCTGCACGGAGGATAGACCCAGCGAGCGCGCGGCTTCGGTCTGCCCTGCGTCCACGGCGAGGATGCCCGCGCGGAAGATCTCGGCGACATAGGCCGAGCTGTTGAGCGCGAGGGCCACAACGCCGGGGATGAAGCGGGAAATGTCGATAAAGCCGAAGATGTACAGGCGCGGGATGGAGATCGCGCCAAAGAGACCGAAGTAGATGATCGAGAGCTGCACGAGCAGCGGCGTAGAGCGGAAGATCGCGATGTACGCGCCGGAAATGCCGCGCACAAACTTATTCTTGCTCAGGCGCATGAACGCGAGCAGCAGCGCCGGAATGACCGCCAGCAGGACCGAGATGACGGCCAGCAGCAGCGTGTAGCCGAGCGCCTGCAAAAAGTAGACGCCGTATTTCGGCAAAAAGGAAAAGTTAAAGAACGACGCCGGCGACATGCCGGCAAAGAGGTTGCTCCACCGCGTGGCAAGATCCATGGGAGAGATCTCCTTTCAGATGTGTGATTTAGCTGGGATAAGCCTCGCAGAGTTTCGCACTGCCAGCGCGAAAAAATCTTGCTCGTTTTTTGCCACGACATGCGCGTGGCAAAAAACACTTTGCGCGGAGCGAGTGTCGAAGCACCCGCTTGCGGGGGCGAGGCACAGAGTGGAGTGAGGATTTAATGAAAAGAGGCTCGCCTCTTTTCATTAAGAGACGCCAATGAGCAAAGCCATTTGGGGCTTTGCTCATTGGCTATGAGAGATAGTGAGAAGAGAGCGTAGTTAAAGGGGAGAACTTAGGCCGCAGGAGCGTCCGCGGTGACCTCGACGACCTTGCCGCTCAGCTCATCGGCAGCGGCGATGAATTCTTCCATCTTGTTCTCGGAAGTCATCTTAGCGATGGCCTCGTTGATGCCGGGCAGCAGGCCCTTGGGGTCGCCCTTGGCAACAGCGATGCAGTAGGGCATCGCTTCACCGAGCTCGGAAGAGGCGGGAGCGATGGCCAGATCGGGGTTGGCTTCGGCGTACTGCTCGGCGACAGCGCCGTCGACGACGATCGCGTCGACCTTGCCGTAGACAAGCTCGTTGACAAGGTCAGTCACGAGGGAGAGGGAGACGAGGTTCGCGCCTTCCATCTGATCGGTGACGACGGCCTCCTTGGTGGTGGCGGTCTGTGCGCCGACGCTCTTGCCGGCGAAGTCGGCGAGGGTGTTGTACTGATCGGCGGCGTCAGCCTTGACAAGGATCATGGCCGGCAGGTCGGTGTAGTAGGGATCGGAGAAGTCAGCGGACTGGAGACGCTCGGGCGTGACCTCGATGGCTGCCATGACGATATCAAAGTCGCCCTTGGCAAGGGAGGTGAGCAGGTAGTCAAAGCTCATGTTCTCGACCTGAAGCTCCATGCCCAGCTCATCGGCGATGTACTGACCGGCGGAAATGTCGATACCGGCGTACTGCATGTTGCCGTTGTCATCGGCATACATGAACTCGTACGGGGCGTAGTCAGCGGAGGTGCCGAGCACCAGCGTGCCGCCGGTCTGCTCGGTGTTGTTGTCGGTGTTGGCATCATCGGCGTTGTTGCTGTCGTCGGTCTTATTGCCGCAGGCGACCAGCGAAAGGCTCATCATCAGAGCCAGCATCAGTGCAGTAAACTTTTTCATGGTTGATAGCTCCTTTTTCAATTTCTTTCCATCTTGTATAATGTTTGATCGTTGAACGAATTTTCATACGCTTCAGAAACGATAGCGCTAGTATAAATGTTTACTTATTCATTGTCAACGATTAAAAACTCAAAAAATGCCAGAACTTTCGACGCCTCTCTATGCAAAGTGCACAAATATGCATGCGAAAAGCCGAAAATTCACAAAAGTATGCAATTATGCGCGAATATATGCAAAATAAAACGGCGGGAGAGCCGTATAAAAGAAGCATCCGCAAAAGCAATCAGCGCTTCTGCGGATGCATTTTCTTATCTTGTGATGTCCGGCACGGCGGCGCGGGATTTTTTCGACGTTCTGACGTAGGCGAAATAATACCCGATCGCGCACAGCGGGATGGCTGCGGCGACATCCAGAATGGAGTGCTGCTTCATAAAGACGGTGGAAATGCTGATAAAAAATGCCGCGGCGGTCGAGGCGATGCGCCAGCCGCGCTTGGAGAAGATGGGCGCATACCAGAAAGCGAAAAATGCCGCCATCGAGCCGATGACATGCAGCGACGGGCAGACGTTCGTGTTCGTGTCGAACACGTAGAACCCCGCGATGAAGCGCGTGAGGGCATTGTCGCGCGGGAAGACCTCAGGCCGGAGCATCTGACAGGTGGGAAAGAGGAAATAGATAATGAGTGTCACCGAGTAGGTGATCATCACGAAGCGCATCATGCGGCGAAAGCCCGGCACGTCGAAAAAGAACGTGTAGGCCACCGCGCCGATGAGGTACACAAACCAGAACAGGTAGGGGATCAGAAACCATTCATTAAAAGGAATCAGATCGTCGAGCGCGCAGTGCATGTTGATGTATTGCGCCACGGGGTAGAAGCGCTCGACATACGAAAAGCCGAGGCCGAAAAGCGGCCAGTAGAGCAGCAGCCACACGTGGGAGAACTCCGGCGTGTTCAGTCTGCTGAAGCGGAACTGGCGGTAGTCAACGCTGGGTTTGATCATGCGAGGTCTTCCTCCTTCTCCTCCTCGGCTTCACTCATCTCAGAGAGGATGTTGGCCGCGGCGTTGTGCGGCACGGCGGCGTCGAGCGCGTCGCCCATCTTTTCGAGCGTATGCTCGTCGCTGAGCAGGCGCAGGCTCGTGCGCGCGATCTCCTTGGGCGTCTGCCCCGTGACCGCGCCGCCCGTGCGCAGGAAGAAATCCTTGTTGTACTCCTCGCAGCCCGCGACCGCGTCGATGAACACCATCGGCAGACGCATCGAGGCCGCCTCGGTCACGCTGATGCCGCCGGGCTTTGTGAGGTAGAGGTCGGCAGAGTCCATCAAAAGTGCCATGTCCTTCACATACGAACGGACGTGGACGTTTTTCGCATCATAGAAGCGGCGCTGGAGCCGGCGGTAGAGCTGCTTGTTCGTGCCGCAGACGATGGTAAGGTCCTGATCGTCCGGCAAATTGCGCCCGATGCGGCGCGCGATGCTCATGATGGGGCCGCAGCCCATGCTGCCGCACATCATCACAAGGTGCTTGTGACCCTCGGGGATGCCGAACACGCGCTTGGCGTCCTCCTTGCGCACGCTGGAGCGGAACATCTGGCGCACGGGGATGCCGCAGGCGCGCAGGCGTTCGCTCGTCACGCCGCCGCCGAGAAAATCGCCCGAGAGCGATGAGGCAGGGATAAAGTAGCGGTCGAGCGAGCTGTCCTTCACGCTGGGCGAACAGGTGTAGTCCGTGGCGATGAAGCAGGTCTTGAGGTTTGGCAGATGCGTCTTCACGACCTCACTGACCATCAGCGCCGCGAACGTGTGGGTGCAGATGACCGTGTCGTACCCGCTGCCGGCGATGAAGCCGCAGAGCTTTTCCGCGCCCTGCGTCAGGTAGCGGTAGAGTGCGGAGCCCTCGTGAAACTGCGCGGGATGATCCTCCGCCGCGCGGTAGCCCACGCGGAAAAGACCCGGCGCGTGGCGGTAGATGCGCACATGCCAGTTCGAGATAAAGCGCGAGACCTCGGGCGAGATGAAGCGCAGGGCGTCCTCGGTGTCGCAGGGGATGTTCTGGTTGCGGCACTCCTCCTCGAGCGCCGCGGCGCAGGAGTTGTGCCCCTCGCCGGTGTTGCAGCTTAAAATCAAGACTTTCATGAAAAGCTCCGATCCTTTACTGTTGTTCTTCTTGGTTGCGTCTGCTCCGGCGCTGCTGCGCGGCGAGAAGCTTTTGCAGCCGCGGCCGGTTGTAGCGCTGGATGATGAGAAACGGCAGGTTGCCGAATAGAATATAGATGGCGGTGACGACCGCGCCGCCCGTTCCGGGCCAGAGGCGCAGTGCGTAAAAGCCGACCAGGATGAGCACAAAGTGCGTGAACTCAGCGACGCAGGTCTCTTCGATCATGCGCGGAAGCTGCGCGCGAAAGTTCGTGCCCAGCTTTTTGGCGGGGATGAGCTTGGGGACGATCTTGCTCATGTCGGGCACCTTGTCCTGCCACTCGTGCACGCGCAGAAAGCGGAAGAGCTTTGCTTCCCAGTTCGCGCAGCGGTAGGGGAATTTGTCGCCGTGGAACCAGGATTTTGGCAGCAGCCGCCCGATGAAAAACGACACGACGGCTAAAATTCCGTAATAAACGCAGCAGCGCAGAAAGCCCATCGTCACCTCTCCTTATCCCGTGATAAAAGCCCGACGCAGGGACACTGCGCCGGGGAAAAGCCGTCTCTGCGGCTATTAAGATTTAATATAGCATAGAGTTTCGAACAAATGATGAAGAGAATCTCAATTTTTGTTGAAAAATGGCGGTCACTTCTCTACCGGCAGGCGCACGGCGAAGCGGCAGCCGCCGTTCACCGGGTCCTCGACCCAGACCTCGCCGCCGTGGATGGCGACGATCTTGCGCACAAGCGCAAGGCCGAGGCCGTTGCCCTCGGATTCGTGCGAGCTGTCCCCCTGATAGAATTTGTTAAAAATGCGGGACTTATCCTCGTCGGGAATGCTTTTGCCCTCGTTGTCGATGGTGAAGAGCACGCTGCCGTCTTCCTCGATGAGTCGCATGCGGATCAGGCCGCCGCGCGGGCCGAACTTGACGGCGTTGTCGATGAGGTTCATCCACACATGCTGTAAGAGTCCTTCATAGCCCGTGAAGTCGACGGAATCGAGGTCGACGTCGAAGTCGACATCCTTTTCCGTCCACTTGCGCTCAAGGGCCAGAATGCACTGCCTTACCTGCTCGTCGAGGCGGAAGCGCGAGCGCTGGGGGTGGATGGACTGGCTGTCGAGCTTAGAAAGCAGCAGAATGTTGCCCGCGAGGGCGGAAAGCCTGCGCGTATTGAAGAGAATCTTGTCGATGTACTCCGCCTGCTCCTCGGGGGATTGCTGGTGCTCCTGCAAAAGCGAGGCGTAGCCCTCGATCGCGCTGATGGGCGTTTTGAACTCGTGCGAGACGTTCGAGATGAAGTCGGTCTGCAGGGTCTCGGTCGCGTTCAGCTCGCTGACCATGAGGTTGAAGCTGTCAAAGCTGTCGCGGATATCGCGAAAGACGCTCTTCGTCTCCACATGTACGCGGAAGTTGCCGCCCGCGACCTCCTTCATCGCGCGCGACAGGCGCGAGATGGGCGCGAAGAACGCGATGGAAAAGCCCGCCGCCGTCGCGCTGCCGAGCAGCAGCGTGAAGATGAGCAGCCACACGAACATCGGCACATTGACGCCGAGATGCTCAAGTCCCCAGGCCGCGAGCGCGGCGAGCAGCGCCACGCCGATAAAGCCCGCCATGCAGATGAAGAAAAACTGCACGCGGATATCGAGAAACTTATTGCGCCGTTTTTTCATGTGCGCACCACCTTATATCCCACGCCGCGCATCGTGACGATCTTGAAGTCGGGATTGTCGCGGAAGCGCTCGCGCAGGCGCGCGATGTGGACATCGACGGTGTGGGTGTCGGTGCTGGAATCATAGCCCCAGATGTCGTCCATGAGCTGCTGGCGCGTGAAGATGCGGCCGGGGAACGACGCCATCTTGTAGAGCAGCATGAATTCCTTCTGCGGCAGCACCATGCTCTCGCCGTCGACGGTGACGCTGAGCGAGTCGCACTCCATCACCGTGCCGCCGATGACCTGACGGCGCTCGCTCGCCATCTGGGCGCGGCGCAGCAGCGCGCTCACGCGCAGTACCATTTCCCCGATGTTGATGGGCTTGACCATATAGTCGTCGCTGCCGGAGAGGAAGCCGAGGCGCATGTCGTCAAAGGCGTCCTTGGCGGTGATCATCATAATGGGGATGGACGAGCCGCTCTCGCGGATCGAGCGCACGAGCTCATAGCCGTCCATTTTCGGCATCATAATGTCGGAGATGATGAGATCATAATAGCTCTGCTCGAGCGCGTCGAGAGCTTCCTCACCGTTGGAGACGCCGAGCACCGTGTAGCCGTTTTTGGTGAGCACGTGGGCGAAGAGCTGGCGCAGCTCGCGGTCGTCCTCCGCAATGAGAATTTTGAACAATCCGATCCCTCCGATCCTGTGTCGGTGCGCCGCAGTTTTCACGGCACTTGTTCCGTCAGTATACCATATCTTTGGCAAATGTGCAGCAGGTTGCGCGGAAATTTTGCACGGCGGCAAAACTGCACAAAAAAAGAGCCATCCTTTCGGATGACTCTTTACATTTGAGGGAGATTTAACCGCCGAGGTAGGCCTTGCGGACGGCGTCGCTCGCCATGAGCTCCTTGCCGGTGCCGGAGAGCGTGATGCGGCCCGTTTCAAGCACGTACGCGCGGTCGGCGACGGAGAGCGCGGCCTGCGCGTTCTGCTCGACGAGCAAAATCGTCGTGCCCGCAGCGTGCAGCTCGCGGATGATGTCAAAGATCTGCTCAACGAGGATCGGAGCGAGGCCCATAGACGGCTCGTCGAGCATCAGGAGCTTCGGCTTCGACATGAGCGCTCTGCCCATGGCAAGCATCTGCTGCTCGCCGCCGGAGAGCGTACCGGCGATCTGCTTGCGGCGCTCTTTGAGGCGCGGAAAGCGCTCGTAGACGTCCGCAATGCCCGCTTCAATGGTGGAGTTCGGCTGGGTGTAAGCGCCCATTTCGAGGTTATCCTCGACCGTCATCTGCAAAAAGACGTGACGGCCTTCCGGAACCTGCGCAAGACCGTGCTCGACGATCTTGTGCGCGGGGACACCCTTTAAATCCTTGCCCTCGAAAACGACGCTGCCGTGCTTGGGATGCAGAAGGCCGGAGACCGTGTTCAGAACGGTCGACTTACCCGCGCCGTTCGCGCCAATCAGCGTGACGACCTCACCCTCGTTGACCTCGAAGGAAACGCCCTTGACAGCGTGGATGCTGCCGTAGTAAACGTGAAGATCGTTCACCTGTAAGATCTGTCCCATCGTTAGGCCTCCTTCTGCTTGCCGAGGTAGGCTTCAATGACCTCGGGATTGTTCTGAATGTCTTCGGGTGTGCCCTTGGCGATGACGTGGCCGAAGTTCAAAACGGCAATGCCCTCGCAGATGTTCATGACGAGGTTCATGTCGTGCTCGATGAGCAGCACCGCGATCTTGAACGTATCGCGGATGGAGCGGATGTTTTCCATCAGCTCAGCCGTCTCGCTCGGGTTCATGCCGGCGGCGGGCTCGTCAAGAAGCAGCAGACTCGGGTTCGTCGCCAGCGCGCGGAGAATTTCCAGGCGGCGCTGTGCGCCGTAGGGGAGCGAGCTTGCCTTGGCCTTGGCAAGATCCTCCATGTGGAAGATGGACAGAAGCTCCATCGCGCGCTCATGAACGATGCGCTCTTCCTTCCAGAAGCGGGGCAGGCGGAAAATGCCCTCGGGCATCGTGTAGTGCATCTGCGTGTCCATCGCGACGGTGACGTTTTCTTCCACGCTCAGCTCGCCGAACAGGCGGATGTTCTGGAACGTACGCGCGATGCCCGCGCGGTTGACCTGCGCGGTGTTGAGGTCATGGATGTCTTTGCCGTTTAAGAGGATCGTGCCGTGGGTGGGCTGATAGACCTTGGTGAGCAGGTTGAAGACCGTCGTCTTACCGGCACCGTTCGGGCCGATGAGGCCGGTGATCTCGGTGCGACCGATGGTCACATTGAAGTTGTCGACCGCTTTCAGACCGCCGAACGTGATGCCGAGGTCGATGCACTCGAGCACGGGGGACTTGTCCGCGTCGCGCTCGGTGAGCAGCGCCGGTTCACGGGAGACGGGAACGAGCTTGGCTTTTTCTTTCTGTGTCATGGTCAATCCTCCTTTTCAGCACTGGCGCGGTGATGGGGCAGAAGTCTCTGGAAGAACGCCTTGGCCTGCGGATTGTTGGTTGCGAGCATGACGAAGATCAGCACGATCGCATAGATGAGCATACGGTAGTCGTGGAGCGGGCGCAGTGCCTCGGGCAGGATCGTCAGCGCCGCGGCGGCGATGAGCGAGCCCCAGATGTTGCCGAGCCCGCCGAGCACCACGAACACCAGCACGAGGATAGAGAGGTTGAAGTTGAACTTTGTGGCCTGGAGAGAAGAGTAGTTCAGGCCGAAGAGCGCGCCCGCCGCGCCCGCGAGGGCGGCGGAGGTGACGAATGCCAGAAGCTTGTACTTCGTCAGGTTCAGGCCGATGGCCTGCGCGGCGATGCGGTTGTCGCGGATGGCCATGATCGCGCGGCCCGCGCGAGAGCGGGTCAGGTTCAGCACGACGAAGAGCGTGAGCATCACGAGGATAAAGCCAGCGGTGAAGCTTGCGATGGTGGCGGTGCCGGTCGCACCCTGCGCGCCCTTGATGATAGCGGTGCCCGAGGCACTCAGACCGAGGTCATCGACCGTTTTGTTGCCGGAGAGATTGAAAACGAAGTGCAGGCCCTTTTCATCGCAGCCAATGATGAGGCAGTTGATAAGCTCCTTGATGATCTCGCCGAAGGCGAGCGTCACGATGGCGAGATAGTCGCCCTGCAAGCGGAGCACGGGCGTGCCGATGAGAAGGCCGACGAGCGCGGCGAGAAGCGCACCGATGAACATCGAGAGCGCGAGGCGCACGGGGCCATTCGGAATGAGTCCCGCAAGGCTCTGCGAGACAACGATACCGGAGAACGCGCCAACGCTCATAAAGCCTGCGTGGCCGAGGCTCAGCTCGCCGAGAATGCCGACCGTGAGGTTCAGCGAAACGGCCATGGACATATAGCAGCAGATCGGCACGAGAAGACCGATGACCGAGCGCTTGAGAGAGCCGTTGCTTTGCAGCACCGTCACGATGACGAAGGCGGCGATCACGCCGAGATAGGTCGCAAAGTCGACCTTTGTGGTCTTCTTGAGAGAGTTGAATTTGTTCATTTTCTGTGTCATTCCGGCCACCTCACACTTTCTCCGTCACGGACTTGCCGAGAAGTCCGGCAGGCTTGACGAGCAGCACGACGATCAGCACGGCGAACACGATGGAGTTGGCAAGGTTCGTCGAGATATACGCCTGGGCCATGGCCTCGATGATGCCGAGCAGGAGCCCGCCGAGGAATGCGCCGGGGATGGAGCCGATGCCGCCGAACACCGCCGCGGTAAAGGCCTTGATGCCGGGCATGGAGCCGGTGGTGGGCATGAGGGAGGTATTGAACGAGCAGAGCAGCACGCCCGCGATGGCCGCGAGCGCCGAGCCGATGGCAAAGGTCGCGGAAATGGTCGCGTTGACGTTGATGCCCATCAGCTGTGCCGCCGCCTTATCCTCCGAGCAGGCGCGCATGGCCTTGCCCATCTTGCTCTTGCTGACAAAGAGCGTCAGCGCGAGCATGATGACGATGCAGACGGAGATCGTGAGCAGGGAAATGTAGGAAACGGTCAGCTTGCCGCCGAAGATCTTCACAGCGCCCGTGACCACGGGAGGGTAGGAGCGCGCGGCGGCCTTCCAGATGAGCAGCGCGGAGTTCTGGAGGAAGTAGCTCACGCCGATGGCGGTGATGAGCACCGCGAGGCTCGGCGCGGAGCGCAGGGGCTTGTAGGCAAGACGCTCGATGACGATGCCGAGGACGGTGCAGACGACGACAGCCATCAGTACCGCCACGATGTTGGGAAGCCCCAGATAAAACATCGCGCAGAAGGAGACGTAGCCGCCGATCATAATAACGTCGCCGTGGGCGAAGTTCAGCATCTTGGCAATGCCGTAGACCATCGTATAGCCGAGGGCGATGATGGCGTACACACTGCCGAGGCTGATGCCGCTGATGAGATAGGATAAGAATTCCATAGAATGGCACCTCGTTTTCTCGTTCGGGATTGGGAGTTGTCTGTGGCAGAAACAAGGGCAGAGAGGAAGGACGCTGCCTTCGTTTCCGCCATAGAAGCAGGGCGCAGGCCGCCGGGAGTTTTTTCCTCCCGGCGACCCTTCGCTCAGTGAGAGAGACGATAAACGGTCTGTTTGGTATCTTTACGGGGATCAGCCCTCGACGTACTGGCCGTCCTTGACGACGTAAGCGGTCGGAGCCTTGGAGACCTGACCCTCGGCGTTCCAGGACATGTCGGTACCGGTGAGGCCGGTGAACTTGAGGGAAGTGATGGCGGAAACGAGCGCGTCGCAGATCTCTTCATTGCTCATATCGGCGGTGCAGCCGGCCTGTTCGAGCGCGGCCTTGATGATGTAAACACCATCGTAGGCGTCGGCGGCGAACTGGTTGGGCTTGGTGCCGTAGGCGGCGACGTAAGCGTCGACGAAGCTCTTGCTGGATTCAACGGTGGCGCAGAACGGGGTCATCAGCACGAGGCCCTCGGCGAGAGTGGTGTCAAAGCCGGGCATATCGAGGATGCCATCCATGCCGTCCACACCGAAGAAGGTGGGGGCATAGCCCATGGCCTTGGCCTGCGCGAAGATCACGGAAGCGGGCTGATAGTAGATGGGGAGGAAGACGAGGTCGGCGCCGGCAGTCTGCGCGGCGGCGAGCTGAACGGAGAAGTTAGAGGAGGTATCGAGGGTGAAGGTGCCCTGATAGACGATGGAGAGACCCTTGTCGCCCGCTTCCTTCACGAAAGCATCGCGGATGCCCTGAGAGTAGGCGTCGTCGTTGCGGTAGATGACGGCGATTTTGGCATCGGCGAAGTTCTCAGCCATGTAGTCGGCAGCGCCAACGCCCTGGTTGGGGTCGGTGAAGCAGACCTGGAAGACATTGTCCTTGCCCGCGGTCACGTCAGTGGAGGAGGCGGAGGGGGTCAGCATGAAGGTGCGGTCGGTGTAGCAGGCATCGGCAACCGCGATGGAAGCGCCGGTAGTCGTGGGGCCGACGAGGACCTGCATGCCGTTATCCATCATGTTGTTGTAGGCGTTGACGGCCTTTTCGCCGTCGGCCTCATCGTCCTGAGAGAGGAACTTAAACTTGATGGTGCTGTCGCTCGCGTTGATCTCGTTGATGGCGAGCTCCACGCCCTGCTTGACGGCCACGCCGTAGATCGCGTTGTCGCCGGTCAGCGGGCCGGAGGTGCCGACCGTGAAGGTCTGGACACCGTCGGATGCGCCGCCTGCATTGGCGTCGTTGTTCGCATCGTCGCCCTTGGAGCCGCAGGCGGCCATCGAGAGCGTCATGGCGGCTGCCATAAGCATGCACATGAACTTCTTTTTCATCGTTTCAAATCTCCTTTGATTAAATAATGAACAGATATATTATACAAAAAAGCGGGTCCGCCATTCCCGGCGGAACCGCTTTGCTGTATCGCGTTTTTTACTCGCTCAGCAATTGCGTTTCATCCCGGGAACGCCCATCAGGACGGCCAGAAGTACCAGTACCAGCAGGGAAATGCCGATAATGCTAATCAGGCGGGAAATAATAATGGACGCCATAATAATGGCGCCCAGAGCGATGCAGTTGAAGCGGGAGGACTGAGAGGTGCAGGAGGAAGCGGCCTCTGCGCACATAGCAGAAGCGGCGGCGTTATTCTGATTTGCATAAGCAAAACGGAACATAGCATTAAATCCTTTCATGTATCTCTCATGTTTGATGGGCTTATTTTAGCCTCTAAAACGCCAGAAGTCAATACCGCATATTATCCAAAGAAAAAAGAGGGGAAATGGGGATAAGTATCCCATATTGACAATTTGGACAACTTTCGCGCCTCGGGCGCGGGAGGAAAGCAGCCCGCGAGGGCTGTTTCTTTTTGCGCCCTTAGGGCGCAGGGGGGGTGCAGCGCGGCAGCGCTGCTTCTGGCCCCACACCGTGTGGGGACGCGGCAAAGGGGGATATTCTCTTTCTCAGAAAGAGAATATCCCCCTTACACCCCCAAGAGAAAGGACGAGGGGAGTCTCCCCTCGACTCCCAGCATTGCCAGTTTGCAGCTCGAATAACTGCACGCGCTGCGCAGTGTGGGTGCGGTGTATATGGCTTCGCCATGAATCTTCTGCGATTAGCGACAACTCTCAACCGCGCCTTACTATCGTGAGGCGCGAGTGACGGTAGCACGGCGGCAGACTGCTTGCCGAATGCGGCATTGCTTCGCTCGCCGCATTGATGGGTGCACCGGTAGACGGAAATTAGTCCGCACTCCTACAAGATGGGCAGAGCGGCAGCGGATAGTAGGAGCAAGTCAAATCGTGTAGCAGAACTAAACGCGGCAACGCCGCGCTATGGGCAGTGCAATCGGCAAGCATCGCACTTCTTCGAGCTACTCGCTCGCAATGAGAATCCCTTTCTCTTGGGGGTCAAAGGGGGATATTCTCTTTCCGTGGAAAGAGAATATCCCCCTTAATCGCGTCCCTGCACGGTGCAGGGATCAATGTGCAGCGCCTACGGCGCTGCCTCCCCCGCGGCACAAGTGCCGCGAAGCGCTTCGCACCGGTGCGAAACCGATAGTACCTTTTATATATAAAAGGTAACCATCACGTTTTAGCACTTGATGCGGACGAGTGCTAAAAGTTAACGGAACGGTAACAAATATCAGGAATTTCCTGCTATACTTAAACTCAAATACAATTCAGAGAGGGATGCTTTTATGGCTAAAAAACAGTTTAAAGCAGAATCGAAGCGTTTGCTCGATCTGATGATCAACTCGATTTACACGCACAAGGAGATCTTCCTGCGCGAGATCATTTCCAACGCCAGCGACGCCATCGACAAGCTCTGTTACGTCGCGCTGACGGACGACAAGGTCGGCATGAACCGCAGCGATTTTGCCATCACGGTGTCGGTCGACAAGGAGAACCGCACGCTGACGGTCTCGGATAACGGCATCGGCATGAGCCGCGAAGAGCTTGAAAACAACCTCGGCGTCATCGCGTCGTCTGGCTCCTACAAGTTCCGTCAGGAGACCGAGGAAAAGGACAAGAAGGACGCCGATATCGACATCATCGGCCAGTTCGGCGTGGGCTTCTACTCCGCGTTCATGGTCGCCGACAGCATCACCGTCCGCACGAAGAAGTACGGTTCGGAGCAGGCCTATGAGTGGCAGTCCTCCGGCGCGGACGGCTACACGATCACCGAGTGCGACAAGGAAGCTGTCGGCACCGACGTCATCATGCACATCAAGCCCGACACGGACGAGGAGAAGTACAGCGAGTACTTGGAATCCTACCGTCTGCACGCGCTCGTGAAGAAGTACTCCGACTACATCCGCTACCCCATCCGCATGCTGCTGCCCGAGCAGAAGGTCAAAGAGGGCAGCGACCCGGAGAAGCCCGAGTACGAGACCGTCGAGGAGATGAAGACCGTCAACTCCATGGTGCCGCTCTGGCAGCGCAAGAAGAGCGACGTCACGGACGAAGAGTACAACAAGTTCTATTCCGAGCTGACGCATGAATTCGACAAGCCCCAGCGCACGATCACCGTCTCGGCCGAGGGCAGCGTGACTTATAAGGCACTGCTGTTCGTGCCGTCTTCGCGCCCGTTCAACTTCTACACGGAAGGATATGAAAAGGGGTTGCAGCTCTACTCTGCGGGCGTTCTCATCATGGACAAGTGCGACTCGCTGCTGCCTGACTATCTGCGCTTTGTGCGCGGCGTGGTCGATTCGCCGGACCTGAGCTTGAACATCTCCCGAGAGCTTTTACAGCATGACCGCCAGCTCAAGGTCATCGGCCAGAACCTCGAAAAGAAGGTCCGCGCCGACCTTGAAAAGTTCCTCAAGGACGACCGCGAGGGCTACGAGAAGTTCTATGAGAACTTCGGCCGCCAGATCGGCTACGGCATCGTGAGCGACGGCGGCGAGAACCGCAAGGATTCGCTCAAGGACCTGATGATGCTCTACTCCTCCACGCAGAAGAAGCTCACGACGCTTAAAGAGTACGTCGAGCGCATGAAGGAAGGCCAGAAGTGCATCTACTACGCCGCGGGCGAGAGCATCGCCGCCGTGGATAAGCTGCCGCAGACCGAGCTTTTGAAGGACAAGGACTACGAGGTTCTGTACCTGACCGGCGAGACGGACGAATTCGTCTTGCAGGCATTGATGAACTACGACGAAAAGCCCTTCCGTTCCATCGTCGACGGCGACCTCGAGCTCGGCGACGAGGAGGAGCACAAGGACGACAGCGAAAGCGCGGAGCTCATGCAGTTCGTCAAGGAGACGCTCGGCGACAAGATCAAGGAGGCCAAGGTCTCGCACCGCTTGAAGACCCATCCCGTCTGCCTGACGGCGGGCGAGGGCTTCAGCTTCGAGATGGAGAAGTACTTCAAGAACTTCCAGATGCCCGAGCCCATCAAGGCCGAGCGCATCCTCGAGTTGAACGTCGAGCATCCGGCGGTCAAGGCGATGGCCACCGCGATGGCAACGGACCGCGACAAGGCGGCGCTGTATGCCAAAATCCTCTACGATCAGGCGAACCTCATTGCGGGTCTGCCGCTCGAAGATCCCAGCGCATACACCGACATGGTCGCGCAGCTGATGCAGTAAGTCAATATGGAGCCAAAAGGGCGCGGAGAAATTCTCCGCGCCCTTTTTCACGTTTTTCATTCCTGCTGCCTATACTGGCATACAGGCGCTTTTCCGCCTGACAAACCGTAAAGGCGATGAACGGATATGCTTCGACCACTGATGCTGGCTTTGCTCGGCACGTCTTTCACGTTTCTGATGACGGCGCTGGGCGCCGCGACGGTGTTCTTTTTTGCCCGCAAGGTGTGCGAGCGCGCGCAGGGCGCGCTGCTGGGCTTTGCCGCGGGCGTGATGATGGCGGCGAGCGTGTGGAGCCTCATCCTGCCCGCCATCGAACAGACGGAGACGGAGGGCCGCCTGCCGCCGTTTCTGCCCGCCGCGGCGGGCATCGTGCTCGGCGCGCTGACGCTCTTCCTGCTCGACGAGCTCGTGCGGCGGCGCGGCGGGGGAGAGGTGCACAGCGATTTTTTGCTCCTCTCGGCCATCACGCTGCACAACATCCCCGAGGGCATGGCCGTCGGCCTTGCGTTCGCGCTCGCGGCGGACGGGGAGAGCCTTGCCGGCGCATTCGCGCTGGCGCTCGGCATCGGCGTGCAGAACTTTCCCGAGGGCGCGGCGGTGGCGCTGCCGGTGTACCAGGCGGGCAAGTCGAAATGGCGCGCCTTTTGGACCGGCGTGCTCTCCGGCGCGGTGGAGCCGCTGTTCGGCGCGCTCGTCGTGCTCGCGGCGGCGGGAATCCACGCGCTGATGCCGTGGTTACTCAGCTTTGCCGCCGGGGCGATGCTCTACGTCGTGGCGGAGGAGCTGCTGCCGCGCGCGGGCGGACGGCGGGGGACGTGCGGCTTCCTCGTGGGTTTCCTTCTGATGATGATACTGGACGTCGCGCTGGGGTAAGCGCGAAAAATCCGGCATAGAATGGTGCGAGGTGATCGACCATGCACATTCATGTTGTAAAGCGCGGCGACACGCTTTCTTCCATCGCCGCGATGCACGACGCCCTGCCCGCGTTCGTCGCGGCGGACAACGGCCTTGCGCTGAGTACGCCGCTTGTGATCGGCCAGGCGCTCGTCGTGCGGACGCCGAAGACACTGCACACCGTGCGCGCGGGGGAGACGCTTTCGTCCATCGCGCGGGACTATGATTTGAGCGTCAGGACGCTCCTGCGGCGGAACTTTTTCCTCCACGGACGCGAGCTTCTGCGCGAGGGCGACGTGCTTGCCATCGACTACGCAGACGAAGCGCCGCTCGGTACGCTCGGCGTGAACGCCTACGCCTACCCCTACATCGGCGGCGAGCTGCTCGACTCGGTCCTGCCGTACCTGACGTATCTGACGCCGTTCACCTACGGCATCACGCCCACGGGAGTCCTTGCACCGCTCGACGACGCGCGCCTGCTCGAACGTGCGGCGCGCTATGGCGCAAAATCGCTCATGCACCTCTCGACGCTGACGCCGGAGGGGAATTTTTCGAGCGAAAACGCCGCGCTGCTCCTGCAAAACGACCGCGCGCAGAGCGCGCTCCTTGCCGAGATTTTGCAGACGATGGCGAAAAAGGGATACTACGGCCTCGACGTAGACTTCGAGTACGTCCCGCCGGAGCTGCGCGAGGACTACGCCGCGTTCGTCTGCCGTCTGCGCGAGGCGCTGAACGCCGAGGGAAAGCCCGTTGTCGCCGCGCTCGCGCCGAAGACGAGCGCGCAGCAGCGCGGCCTATTGTACGAGGCGCACGACTACGCGCTGCTATCAAAAGCCGCGAACGCCGTGTTCCTGATGACCTACGAATGGGGCTACACCTACGGCGAGCCGCAGGCCATCGCGCCGCTGCCGCAGGTGCGCGCGGTGCTCGATTACGCGCTCTCGGTCACGGCGGGGGAGAACATCTTCCTCGGCGCGCCGCTGTACGCCTACGACTGGCCGCTGCCCTACGAAAAAGGCCGCACGCGGGCCGAGACGCTCTCGTCGTTCTCCGCCGTCGCGCGGGCGCGGCTGGTGGGGGCGGAAATTGAGTTTGACGAAACCGCGCGCTCGCCCTACTACCACTATTTCGACAAAACGCGGCGCGAGCACGTTGTCTGGTTCGAGGACGCGCGCTCGCTGCGCGCGAAGATCGCCCTCGCGGCGGAAAAGGGCTTGCAGGGCATCGGCTTCTGGCAGGCGGGGCGGGAGCTCGCGCAGGCGTGGCCGCTGCTCGACGCGCTGGTCAGGCTCGAAACCCTCTAAAAAATGCAAAAACCGCCCAACGGGCGGCAAAGATTGACAAAATGCGGCAAAAGCCGTAAAATAAAGGTAGGCGCTGTTGTAAACGGCGGTTAGCCACTCCCTTGCGAAAGGGGGTGATGCGGATGGGAAGAGAAAATGCTCTGCGTTTTCTTCTGTGTCTCGTCATTGTCCTCGTGGTAATGACCTACATAGCCCCAAAAGCGTGTTAACCGCCCGGCGGCCACCGAGCGGTTAACATAGTATTGTTTTAACCAGCTTTGAGGGCTAACCGTCATGACAACAGCGCCCTTTTCTATCTCCATTATACCCCGCTTCCCCGCGTTGTCAAGGCGGAAAAATTTTCCCTCCGTTGCACCGGTTCGTCCCAAAAACCGCTTTACAGCTTTATAGCTGTAAACGGTCCGCGCGAATGCGCGGGCTGCACAAAATGAGGAGGAAAAATATGTACAACAACACCTATGAACGACCCAGAACACAGATGCAGATTTGCGAGCATCTGGCGCGGATGAAATTCGAAAACCCGATCGAAAAGGCGCAGCGCGAGCAAAACGAGCGCGTCTACCGCTTTTCAAGCGTCGACGAGGCGGTGAGTGTGCTGTCCGTCATGCGCGGACGCTGAAAGGGGGCGGGACGATGGATAAGACCGCAAACTACAACCTCCCGCAATGGGTCGGGACCGACCCGATCCGAATGAAGCCCTTCAACGACGCGTTCGACGGCATCGACTTGGCGCTCAAGGCCAACGCCGACGCGGCGCAGGCGCTGCAAAGCGGCAAGGCCGACGCGCAGACCGTGTCGGCGCTCGCCAAAAACCTCGGCGCGGCCGGACACAACTGCCGCGTGGCGTTCGGCTCGTACGTCGGCGACGGCAATGTCGGGCAGGCCGCGCCCACCACGCTTGCAAGCCCGTTTTATCCGGTGCTCGTGCTGGTGCAGCGCGTCATTTCCGGCAACAACAGCATCGCCAACCCCAGCGTTTTTGTCCGCCCGAACGACAAGGGCACCAACGCCGCGGACAAGTCCACCATGGACTCGCTGCTCTACCTCACGTGGGCGGACGATTCCGTCTCGTGGTATTCCTACAACACCGGCGGCGCATACGCCCAGCTGAACACCTACGGCACGACGTATCTGTATATCATCCTCGGCTACGACAAAGCGACGGAGGACGCGGAATAAGAGAATAAGGTAAAAAAACACCCCCGAGGCGAAAGCCTCGGGGGTGAAAAACTATGCTGAATGGTTCAGCTTAGTTTATACTCAATTCTAAATTAGGCCTGATAGACCGTGTTCAGAACAAAGTAGTAAGGGTTGCCGTCATTGCCGGTAACAGTAAGGCGAACCCAAGTAGCATCAACCTTAGAGGAAACGGTCAGGTCGCCAGTGATGGTGGCATAAGCGCCATGTCCACCGTTGGCAGCGCCGTCCCAGTACTCATAAGCCTTGACAGTACCGTTAGTAACCGTGGCACTGAGCTGATCCAGCTCAATCCTGTCACCGTTAGTGAAGGTGACAGTACGATAGGTGTCATTCTTGTTGGGATCAGTGCCGGAATAGGCCTTAACCTGATAGCCGTAGAAAGCGGTCAGCTCGGGAGCGACAACTTCCTTGGCTGCCAGAGTAACAGTGTAGACGTTGGTCTTGGTGTCATCCTCAGAGACGACGGTAACGGTAGCCTGCTTGCTCTCGCCGAAGGTAGCATCACCGGTGATAGTGACAACCGCGTTTTTGTCGGCAGCCTTGGCGGTAACCTTGGCAACAGCATCGAGGTCACCAGTCACAGTAGCGGAGAACGGGGTAGCAGTCTGCTCGAACTTAACAGTCTCATTGTTGACATAGACGGTAGCGTCAGCAGAATCACCGAGCTTGTTGCCGAGGTAGATCACAGTCGCGAAGCCCTCGTACTTGGTATCCTTGGAGACAGCCCAAACGCCGTAGTCCTCAAGGACAGCCTTGGTGATAGAGGTGACCTCATCGCCATCCCAGGTGATGATCTTGGCATCGTCAGTGTCAATGACATTCAGGGCGTTGGCATCCAGAACGCTCTTGGAACGCAGGACGTTGGCACTCAGGGTGTACTCAGTGATGTAGTCAGCCTTTTCGGTGTTCTTGGTCCAAGTATCAACGTCGGTCTTCTCGGTAACGAGGACGACCTTTGTAGCGTCGGTCAGGACACCATAGGTGCTGTTGATGAGGCTCTTGCTCCAGCCACCATCCTTGACTTCGAAGAGCTTGCCTTCGCCAGCAGCCAGCTTCTCGCCGACTTCCTTAGCAACCTCAATGGCCTTGAGCTCGCCGTCAACATAAGCATTGACGTAGTAAGCCTTGTCGGCGCTGTCGTACCAGTAGTTGCTCTTGCTGGCCTCGGGCATGAAGATGTAGGTGCCGAAAGCGGACTCGTTAGTCGCATTCTTGATGTAGACGCGGGTGACATAGTCGTTGTCGCTCACGGTGAAGTAAGCCTCAACGCTGTTCTCAGCGTAGTCAGGCAGGGTCTTGAGCGTGTAGGTGTTGTAGACGTACTCATCCTTGTCATTCAGCTCGCGGACGATGAACTGAGTGTTGCTGGTCAGAGCGTACTTGGTGATCGTAGCACCGCTCTTAACGTTCATAACAGTGGACTCAGCCTTGATGGTGACGTTCTCAGCATACTCGATGTAGGTATCATCGAGCTTGGTTTCCTTATCAACAGTCTTGGTGGAGATACCCTGCAGGTTCACGCCGCCGTCCTTGTTGGTCTCAACCATGAACAGAGCCATGCCTTCGTAGTCTTCGTTGTACTTATCGGAGGTGGAGACATAGGCAACCTTCTTGCCGTCAACGATTGCAACGTCAGAAGCGGTATCGCCCTGTTCGGTAGTGGCATTGTCCTTATTCACATCGAAGTTACCGGAGAAGCCCTTCGCAATGGTCAGACCATCGATGGAAGCGATCTCAACGGATTCCTCAGTGCCGTCCATGTAGACGAGCGTGCCCTGAGCGTGAGCGCCCTTACCGGAGACCCACTCGATGTCCTTCAGAACAGCATAGTTGGTGTTGTCGATAGCGGAGCTGCCGATCACATTACCAAACTGATCGAGGAACCAGGTGTACTTAACGGAACCGTCCTTGCCGGCGTCGTTCAGATAGAAGCGGTAAGCGTCATCGTAGTCCTTGCCTTCGATGGTGTGCATGTCGGCCTTGTAGTAGATCTTGCTCTGGACACCCTCGAAAGACTCAGCCTTGGCAACGATCTCAACGAGATCGGACTTCTGAGCGGCCTTGTTGGTGGTGCGGATGATGCTGACATCCTTAGCATCGTTCACGTTGACGAGGACCCAGTCTTCCTCAGCGTAGTCGTTGCCCTTGACATAGAGGGTAGTGGCCTTGCCGTCGTCGGTCTTGTAAACGTCGAGCGCAAGGTAAGCGTCACGGGTGGTGTGATCCTTGCTGTCGACCTTCTTCTCGACAACCTCGTTGACATAAGCCAGATAGGTGTCGATCACGACCATGCGATAGTCGCCGTCCTTGTTCTCGTAGAACTCGATCTGCTGGCCCTGAGCACCGAGCTTAGCCTTGGCCTCAGTAGCGGTCAGGGTGTCAGTGCCCTTCTTCACGCCGTTGGTGTAGATTTCAACAACGTCAGCGGACTTCTTGACGCCGAGAGCAGCGCAGATGTCGCACTCAGTAGTGGCAACATTGAAGGAAGCGTCGGGAGTAGCAGTGATGGTGGCATAGACCGTCTCAGAATCATCATGCTTGAGATCCTTGTCGGCATCCTCGAACCACACAGTGGTGGGACGGCCCCAAGCATCAGCATCGACGTCGGAGTCGAGCAGGAAATTCTTGTGGCCGAGGGTCTCGTTGTCCTTGAAGAACTTGTTGTCCTTCTTGGTGTCGAAGCTCACAGTCTGATAGCCGAAAGCAGCGGTGTAGGTGACCATCGGAGCAACAGCGATCGCGCGGAACAGGAGCTCGGCAACCAGCTCACGGGTAGCGGGAGCGTTGAGGTCAACGCCCTTGACGTTGTCCAGAACACCAGCCTGCTGCGCGGTCTGCGCAACATGCAGAGCCCAATCAGCGCCGGAGAACTCGTTGTTCTTGTCGTAGCCGATGGCGCGCAGGATCATCGTCAGGACCTCATAGCCCGTGACCTTACCGGAGGGCTGGAAGGTGCCGTTGGGATAACCCTTGACGAGCGCAGCGTTGGCGC
>OGJH01001314.1_pt1 | contig 21942 bp, 14 predicted proteins | sample 1572021 | NCBI WGS metagenome assembly OGJH01 (sample SAMEA2582098, study PRJEB24529) | metagenome | biome: Human gut stool | place: China | collected 2011
TTAAGGTTTAGGTTAAAAAAATTAAGGGGAGCTGTGAAGCTGCCCTTTTTTCATACCCAAATGTTAGTTCAAACCAGATAAAATGCCTACCTTTGGCGGATAACTATTTAGAAGTGAAGCACAATGGAAGATTTTTTGAAATTTCTCTTGATAGCAGGTGTCATTCTTGTGGGAATATTCAAAGAGGTGAATAAAAATAGCAAGTCGAAAAAGGCTCAAAATAAACGCCCTGTTCCCCCAATGTCATCTCCCACAGAAATAGATCCGGATGTTGTTCCTATGCCCGAAGCATGGGGCAGAGGCAAATCGCTCGACGAATTGTTCCCACCCGCATCTTCTTACGAGCCAACCGTAGCCAAACCGGCTGCGAAACCAATATCGAAACCGGTTGCACAACCGGCGTCGAAATCCAAAAAGAAAAAAGAAGAAGTATCCGTCGCTGCATCCTTGGCAAACAGTGCCGCACAGGATGAGCGAAATACCAGGCAAGGCTCTCACTATAACACTCCTCACGAATCACCCAACGAACAAGACTTCACGATTCATTCGGCAGAAGAAGCCCGACGCGCTATTATCTGGGGAGAAATACTTCAACGAAAGTATTAGAAAAGGAGAAATGAAAGCATTGCCAAATGCACTAAATATATCAGAGAAGATTAAATATTACACATTGGTTATAAGAACATTGAGCTAAGAGCATTGAGCAATAACTAACCATAATTTATCAACTGTTTTTTAACACGAAATTTACTATTTTATGTCATTCAATCGTATTTCGGCAGCGGAAGCTGCAAGCCTGATTAAACATGGCTATAACATCGGCCTAAGCGGATTTACTCCCGCCGGAACGGCCAAGGCTGTAACAGCCGAACTCGCAAAAATTGCTGAAGCAGAACATGCGAAAGGAAACCCGTTTCAAGTAGGAATTTTCACAGGCGCATCAACAGGGGAATCCTGTGACGGCGTACTGTCACGTGCCAAAGCCATCCGCTACCGCGCTCCTTATACTACCAACGCCGACTTCCGCAAAGCTGTGAACAACGGAGAGATTGCCTACAACGACATACACCTCTCACAAATGGCACAGGAAGTGCGCTACGGGTTCATGGGCAAAGTAAACGTAGCCATCATCGAAGCCTGCGAAGTGACTCCCGACGGAAAGATTTATCTGACTGCCGCCGGTGGTATTTCGCCGACTATCTGCCGTCTTGCCGACCAGATTATCGTGGAGTTGAACAGCGCACACAGCAAATCCGGTATGGGTATGCACGACGTATACGAACCGCTCGACCCGCCTTACCGCCGCGAAATACCGATCTACAAACCGAGTGACCGTATCGGACTGCCTTACGTTCAGGTAGACCCGAAAAAGATTATAGGCGTAGTAGAAACCAACTGGCCGGACGAAGCCCGTTCTTTTGCCGCTGCCGATCCGTTGACCGACAAAATCGGACAGAATGTTGCCGACTTCCTTGCTGCCGACATGAAACGCGGTATCATCCCGTCTAGTTTCTTACCTTTGCAATCGGGTGTAGGAAACATCGCCAACGCTGTACTCGGTGCATTGGGACGTGACAAAACGATTCCTGCATTTGAGATGTATACAGAGGTTATCCAGAATTCCGTGATCGGATTGATTCGCGAAGGACGTATCAAATTTGGTAGCGCCTGCTCACTGACTGTTACAAACGACTGTCTGGAAGGCATTTACAACGATATGGATTTCTTCCGCGATAAACTGGTTCTCCGTCCGTCGGAAATTTCCAACAACCCGGAAGTGGTTCGCCGTCTCGGTATCATTTCTATCAATACAGCCATCGAAGTTGACCTGTACGGAAACGTAAACTCAACTCATATCTCCGGAACTAAAATGATGAACGGTATCGGTGGTTCGGGCGACTTTACCCGCAACGCTTACATCTCTATCTTCACTTGTCCGTCTGTGGCAAAAGAAGGTAAGATCAGTGCAATCGTACCGATGGTTTCTCACCTCGACCACAGCGAGCACTCTGTAAACATCGTTATCACCGAGCAAGGTGTTGCCGATCTTCGTGGCAAGAGCCCGAAAGAACGCGCACAAGCCATCATCGAAAACTGTGCACATCCCGACTACAAAGAGCTTCTTTGGGATTACCTCAAACTGGCCGGTAACCGGGCACAGACTCCACACGCTATTCAGGCTGCACTTGGTATGCACGCAGAGTTGGCTAAGAGTGGCGATATGAAGAATACTAATTGGGCTGAATACTTAAAGTAAATATAATATAGAGTATAGAATTTACAGTATTCGATTCAAAACAAGTATAATTGTATTCTCTGGTAAACAAAATCCTACGATTTTTGCTTATTAGAGAATACAATTGTCTTTTTGTAGAAGAATCAATAAAGAGCCCTCCATGGAGAATAGTACCTGCTCCTTGACAACATAGAAATCGGATTCAACAACGGAATTCCACTTTGGTTGTACGGGCTAATGTATTCATATCAGCCTATTTCCCAATAATCACCTCACACACCTTATCCTGAAATGCTCTCGCTTTAGCCGCCGAAAGTACATTCTGGTTCATAATGGCAAATGCCACTTCATGTCCGTTCTTCATCTTCAGATAGCCTGCAAGCGCATTTATTGCCGTAAACGAGCCTGTTTTGGCATGAACATTCCGAAAAGCAGGAGTACCTTTCATCCGGAATTTCAAAGTTCCGTCCACCCCACCAACGGGAAGTGATTTATACAACATCTGAAACACTTCTGTTTGCGAGTACGCATATTTTAGAAAATCCACCAGCAGGGCAGGAGAGAGGTAATTATAATTGGACAGTCCGCAACCGTCGGCAATCTTATAGTCTTTCGGGTCATGCCCCAGGCGGCGGATCAGTTTCATTATTTCGACAATACCATCTTCGGCAGCTACTTGCTTCTTTCCCGTAGCCTGCGCTCCCAGGCGACAGAGAAATGCTTCCGCATTGAGGTTATCACTCTCTTTCATCAGTTGGTTCAGCACTTTCTGCACAGAAGTGTTCCAGCAAGCCATACGCTCTACTCTCACACTGTCGCGAGGTAATTCGGCAAAGCCATACGACTGGGGAGTCGTGATTCCTTTCCCACGAAGGCGTTCCAGGAAAGTGTGCATAAAGAAACGGGGGGAATCGTAGATGTTGACATCATCTTTCCGGATCGAAGTGACATTGCCCGAAACAAGGAGATTGTTTCCATTCGTCAGCCAGTCTCTCGTGAAAGAGAATTTCCCAGCAGAAGAGGTACGTGTTTTCGTCTGATTCGTTACTGTATAATAGGAAGATACAGGTTGGCAGGAAACACTTGCCGCATCGCCCTGCACGGTGGAGGGAACTACGGAAACCTGGACAGTCCCTTTGCAGAACATCAATGGAGAGAGATACGGCTGATAGCCCGCAGGCGTATCGTCCCAGGCCCATCCGCTGCCCCAATAAAGGGAGTCTTTCATTGAGACGTCACCATATACCTGTCCGTTAATGACCGAAAAAGGGAAAGTGATTACCTCTTCTATCAATGAGTCCATCGACTGGCTGTCAAATTCCGGATCGAATCCGCCTACCACATACAGGTTGCCTTGCAAGGTATCATGTTCTATCACGCCATCGTGCCATACTTCCGTGCGGAAAGGCTCGTTGGCTTCGGGGCGGGAGAGTGCGGTAATGGCCGTCAGCAGCTTCATGGTAGAGGCAGGACGGGAAAGTTTCTCCGCACGATAGTTATAAAGCGATTTCTTAGCCGTCAGGTCGTAGACGGATATGCCGACTTCGGATGCTTCGGGGAGCATCTTCTTGATAAGCGAATCTATCCGGGAGAAATTCTGTTGTCCCCAAAGTGGCAACAAACAAACAGAAAGGGCGACTAACAAAAGACTTTTTTTCATATAACACTGTTTATGACATCAACAAATGATAGTATTCTACATCTATTTCAAGTTTTTCTCTACCTGTCCAAGAAGCGAACCGGAGCCATAGCCGGACCATACATCCTGGATTTTTCCATCGGGGGCAATCAATACATAATGAGGGATTCCCCGTACCTGATAGTTTAGGGCAAGACCGGTGCGTCCTTTACGAAGTTCGTTCCACTGGTTGCCGCCCATTCCTCTCGTATTGATATACTCTTTCCAACGTGCTTTCGGGTCCTCACTTATACTAATCACAGTCATTTTATCCTTATACAGATCCATCACCTTCTCCATTTCAGGTATCGACTCCACGCAAGGGCCACAACCGCTACTCCAGAAATCAAGTAAGATGAATTTTCCTTTGAATTCGGAAATATGATGGAGAGAATCATTCACATCATATAGATCTCCATCAACCATCATATCTCCAATCCCTACTGTAGTGGGAGGATAAACATAGGTTGTAATCTCCTGTCCGTCATCTGTTTGTTTATCGGCTTCGGACATTCGGGCATAGAGGTTTTTCACCTCTTCTTTATAAGGCATGATGGTTTCATATTTCATCATGGAAGCAAATAACAATAATCTGTCCATCCACACCGGGGAGACGGGCGCTTCTTCCATGTATTCCATTTCCTTTTTCCAGATTTCCTGCTGCAACGGCATTGACAGTTTCCGGATAGAATCTATCTTGGCCCAGGCCTGGCTTTCAAACTCCCGGTCGCCCGGATGGTCTATGAACATCATCCGTTGCCAGTCATATTCTGCTGCCATATGCTGCATCAGTTCTTTCTGTTGGGCCATCGCGCAAGCCGTAAAGCGGTTTTCTTCCTGCTGTTCCGGCACATCGCTTACTACTTCCCATGTTTTCACCAGTTTGTCCTGCCCCTTGATTTCGATGTATTCTCCCGGTGCGATCCACACTTCCAGCCATGTACCCGGAAAGCCCCGGTTATCAGACATAATCAGCATTTTCCGTGTGGTAGAAACCGTGTCGCGGAAAGAGAACTGCCCATTCATAAGCGTATTTCTCCATACACAGTTGAGAATACTTCCGTCTTCCTCATACAGGCCGATCACAATGCTGTCGGGAAGATTGGCCAATTCGCCCTGAATCAAATATTCATTTGCGGCAACTGACGCTTTACGATTGAATGTACAATGACACATCACCATACAAACTATTGCCAATAAGGCCGGAGTGATTATATATTTTCTCATCATATATTCGATTTTATCAGTGAGATACCCCCTCATCAATGAATCAGATAGGTATCTTCATCAATGAACGATGTCAGATATCGGAATCCGTTTATAGAGCTTCCCGGAAGATTTCTCCTACCGTGGGATGCGGGAAAACAATCTTTTTCCATTGCGCTGCCGTCAGTCCGAGTTCAATGGCAGTCCCCGCAAGAGTGATAATCTCCGAAGCGGGATTTCCCAATACGTGAGCGCCAATCACCCGCTGCTGTTCATCCAGCAGTACTTTGCAAACTCCGTTCACGCCTTCATTCTCCGCCACAAAACGGCCGGAGTAAGCCATCGGTAGTTTGATAACCTGATAATTGATTCCTTTCGTTGAAGCCGATTCCTCCGTTTCACCCACTCCGGCAATCTCCGGATTGGTATAGACTACGCCCGGAATAGCCCGGTAACTCATGGTGTCTTCTTTCCCCAAAATGGAATGTACGGCAACTTCTGCCTCACGAACAGCCGTATGGGCGAGCAAAGAGAATCCTGTCAGGTCACCACACACATACACACCCGATACAGAAGTCTGCATCTTTTCATTAACTTTGATAATACCACGCTCTGTTTTCTCCAGATTCAGGTTTTCGAGTCCGAAACCTTTCGTCACAGGACGGCGACCGACACTCATCAACAGCTTTTCTGCTATGACACTACCGTTCCCCTCTGCATTCTCATAAGAGACTACAGCTCCTTCGTCCGTTTGCGACAAGCCGATAACTTTCGTACCAAGCAGGAATTTAATACCACGTTTGGCATATTCCGCACGGAGCAAAGCGGAAAGCTCTTTATCCATTCCACCCAGGATTTCATCCATCATCTCAACCACCGTCACCTGTACTCCCAAACTGTTGAAGAACGATGCGAACTCCATCCCGATCACTCCGCCACCGACAATGACCAGAGAAGCCGGCAATTCCTTACTATCCAAAGCATCCCTATGCGTCCAGTAGTTCACTGCATCCACTCCCGGGATAGGGGGAATAAAGGTTTCCGAGCCTGTACAAAGTATCAGATTCTCTCCTTCGTAAGTCTCTTCTCCGCAGCAAACTGTATTCTTATCAATGATCTGTGCTTCTCCTGATACGATCGTAACATTGTTGGCAGTCAGCTTTGCTTTCACTCCCAGCACCAGTTTACGCACTACCTTACTTTTACGCGCTATTATCTTAGGCAAATCGAAAGAGACTTCCGGGATATTGACTGCATACTTTGACGTATGTTTTGCACTGTCATAAGTCTTTGCCGAATACAACAACGTTTTCGTAGGAATACAGCCTTCATTCAGACAGACACCACCCAGACTATTCTTTTCGATAAGCAATACGCTCAAACCGCCTTTGCCGGCAGCTTCGGCAGCCGTATATCCCGCAGGACCGCCACCGATGATAATCACTTGATATTTCATAGTATATAATCAGTTAATCTTTTCATTATTATCAAAACATGCTATGGTTCATCCTCTTGAGGGTCTACAGAGTCCATTGCCTCTAGGTCTTTGATCTTCTTTTCGAACATTCTCTTTTCGAGCAGTTCTGCAAATTCCTGTTCCTTGACAGGCATCACCGAAACAAACTTTCCTTTTCCGTATTCTATCAAGATATAATCTGTCACCGAGAAACTACCGAACTTCATAGAATGGTATTTCCTGACTGTGGTGATTTCGGAAAGCGGAATTACCTTCTTACGAATAAAACGGCCGCGCGAAACCTCCAGATTACCGTCTGTAGTCAATGTATAAGCAGTGTGTATAATCTGCTCGATTACTACAATCAGCATAAGCATGAACAGTACGGCTACCAAGATATATTTACACCACAATGCGCCGACGGCATTCACAGTAAGCACCACCAACAGGAAATATTGGTACCAGGCGATGCGGGCATGGAAAATTCGATTCATTTTGTCAGATTTTTGCCTGCAAGGTAGCAATTTTATGAATTAGTGACAACGAAAAGTACAACGAAGTAACTTATTTTGTAGCTTTGCGGTGAGAAATAACAAGATTATGGTAAGAAAATTCGATTTCCTCGTTATCGGTTCCGGAATTGCCGGTATGAGTTTTGCGCTGAAAGTGGCGCACAAAGGTAAAGTTGCTCTTATCTGTAAAAGCGGGCTGGAAGAGGCCAACACGTACTTCGCCCAGGGAGGGGTAGCCTCCGTCACCAACCTTCTGGTGGATAATTTCGACAAGCACATTGAAGATACGATGATTGCAGGCGACTGGATCAGCAACCGTTCCGCAGTAGAAAAGGTAGTGCGCGAAGCTCCCGCACAGATTGAAGAACTGATTAAGTGGGGAGTGGACTTTGACAAAAACGAGAAAGGCGAATTTGACTTGCACCGCGAAGGAGGACACTCGGAGTTCCGTATTCTCCACCATAAAGACAATACAGGAGCAGAGATTCAGGACAGTCTGATTAAAGCCGTGCAACGGCATCCGAATATCACGGTCATCGAAAACCAATTTGCCATTGAAATCCTGACACAGCATCACTTGGGGGTTACCGTAACCCGCCAGACACCGGATATTAAATGTTACGGCGCTTATATCCTCGATCCGAAAACGGGAAAAGTAGATACATATCTTGCCAAAGTGACATTGATGGCTACCGGTGGAGTAGGAGCCGTTTATAAAACGACCACTAACCCGCTAGTCGCTACCGGAGACGGTATCGCTATGGTGTATCGTGCCAAAGGTACGGTGAAGGATATGGAGTTTGTACAGTTCCACCCTACCGCCCTGTATCACCCGGGAGATCGTCCTTCTTTCCTGATAACGGAAGCGATGCGCGGCTACGGAGGCGTACTGCGCACCATGGATGGCAAAGAGTTCATGCAGAAATACGATCCCCGTCTTTCCCTGGCTCCCCGTGACATCGTGGCACGCGCCATCGACAACGAGATGAAGAATCGTGGAGACGACCATGTATATCTGGATGTTACCCACAAAGATCCCGAAGAAACAAAGAAACATTTCCCCAATATTTACGAGAAATGTCTTAGCCTGGGCATCGACATCACTAAAGATTATATCCCGGTAGCCCCGGCCGCCCATTATCTCTGCGGAGGTATCCTTGTCGACCTGGACGGACAATCTTCCATCGAACGTCTTTATGCCGTGGGAGAATGTTCCTGCACCGGATTGCATGGTGGTAACCGCCTGGCTTCAAACTCATTGATAGAAGCAGTGGTATATGCCGACGCTGCTGCCAAACACAGTCTGCAAGCGGTCGATCAATATTCTTATAATGAAGATATTCCCGAATGGAATGATGAGGGAACCCGCTCGCCGGAAGAAATGGTGCTCATTACACAAAGCATGAAGGAAGTGAACCAGATTATGAGTACTTATGTAGGTATTGTCCGCAGCGACCTCCGTCTGAAACGTGCGTGGGACCGACTGGATATTATCTACGAGGAGACTGAAAGTCTGTTCAAGCGTAGCGTTGCGTCCAGAGAAATCTGCGAATTGCGTAATATGGTGAACGTGGGTTATCTGATTATGCGTCAGGCAATGGAGCGTAAGGAGAGTCGCGGATTGCATTATACGATTGATTATCCGCACGTAAAGAAATAGAATTTACAGTATTATTCTTATTAAAAATAAAGAAACAAGAGGCTTTCTCAAATTATATTTTTGAGTTTAGCCTCTTGTCTTTTTATCTTGATGCGTTTCTTTTCACTTCTCAAAGAAACTATACTATACATTTATGAGAATATAATACACTTCAACACACAACTTATTCAATTGTAAAACAAGTACTTACGCAATAATAACATGTAAGTACGAATATCTCTGTCTATTCTAAAATTGTCCCTGAATATCATTCTCTTAAAAACATGTTCTTGAGCATGTGTACACTTCTTTGAGAATATAGTAAACGCTTTCCTGTCTCTCATCCCATACTTTTGTTCACAGAAATAATCACTAATCGAAATATTATGGATATAGCTAAAAGATGTGAGCAGAATCCCCTACTGGCTCCAAAAGATTTAAAAGCGGGAATCAACGGAATGGAAATAACATGTTTGTTAAATCCAGGAGTTTTCAAATATCAAGGCAAAATTTGGTTACTTTTGCGCGTTGCAGAAAGACCTATACAGAAAGAAGGAATTATTAGTTTTCCTATATATAATGAAAAAGGAAAGATAGAAGTTGTTTCGTTTTTAAAGAATGATCCTGATTTGGATGCATCAGACCCACGCGTAATCGGTTACAAAGGGAAGAATTATCTGACCACGATGTCTTATTTGCGATTGGTTTCGAGTACCGACGGCATTCACTTCAAAGATGAACCGGAATTTCCACCTATTTTTGGAAAAGGAGAGCTAGAAGCATTCGGCATCGAGGATTGTCGTGTTGCAACAACCGAAGATGGCTTTTACCTCACTTTCACAGAAGTATCGTCAGTAGCTGTAGGGGTTGGACTGATTCATACCAATGATTGGAAAAACTATACACGGCATGGGATGATATTCCCACCGCATAATAAAGATTGTGCATTGTTTGAACAGAAAATAGGTGACAAGTATTTTGCTCTTCATCGCCCCAGTAGTCCTGAACTTGGCGGCAATTACATATGGTTGGCAGAATCGCCCGACCGCTTGCATTGGGGAAACCACAAATGTGTAGCAACCACTCGCGACGGAATGTGGGATTGTGCACGTGTAGGGGCGGGAGCAGCTCCTATAAAAACAGAAGAAGGCTGGCTGGAGATTTATCATGGAGCCGATTTTAACCACCGTTATTGCTTAGGAGCTTTGTTACTCGATTTAAATGATCCGTCAAAAGTGATTGCAAGAAGTGAAGAACCGATCATGGAGCCTATCGCAGCTTATGAGCAAACCGGTTTCTTCGGAAATGTTGTTTTCACTAACGGTCATTTCGTGAACGGCGATACGATAACCATGTATTATGGAGCAAGTGATGAAGTTATTTGCAAGGCAGAACTTTCTATTTCAGAGATATTAAATGTATTAAAACAGACACAAGGGAAGTTATGAATAAACTGAAAAAAGAATATCTGTTCTTTAAGCAACAGGAACCCAACATGAGGACACTGTTGGTAACCAATATGCTTTATGCATTGGTACTGCCAATAGTGGAAATCTTTGTGGGAGCCTATATCATGAGGAATACAAGCGATCCGGTGATGGTTGCTTTTTATCAGTTGGCAATGTATATAGGTATCATTACTACCTCTCTTGTTAATGGTTATCTGTTAAAGAAATACAGTGTGAAGACACTTTATTCCGTAGGAATCTTAGTAAGTGGTATTTCCATGTTTGGTATGATGACTATCAAGTCACTTGGCTTCGTCGAACTTGGTCTGGCGGGCTTTTTAATGGGGGCAGCTTCAGGTTTCTTCTGGACTAACCGATACCTATTGGCCCTCTATAATACCAACGATAACAGCCGCAATTATTTCTTCGGACTAGAATCTTTCTTCTTTTCTATTAGCTCCATCGGTGTTCCTTTAATTATTGGTGCATTTATCAGCCAGATAGATGGAAAAGAAGTTTTTGGATTCCTCTTCAACATCAATACTTCTTACTGTGTGGTTACTATGGCAGCAGTAGTTGTTACTGTTATCGCCTGTATGACACTGTGGAAAGGTAAATTTGAGAACCCCAAAGAAACAAACTTCCTCTATTTCCGCTTCAACATTCTTTGGAAAAAAATGCTGTGGTTAGCCGCATTGAAAGGAATGGTACAAGGTTTTTTAGTCACGGCCCCGGCTATATTAGTGTTGAAGTTGGTAGGAAATGAAGGAGCTTTGGGATTGATACAGGGAGTTAGTGGAGCATTGACTGCTGTCTTGGTGTATGTATTAGGACGTATGGCCCGCCCGGAAGACCGTTTGAAAATCTTTGTAGGAGGACTAATCGTATTCTTTGTCGGTACACTATTCAACGGTATTCTCTTCTCTGCTACAGGAGTGATCCTTTTCGTTCTTTGCAAAGTGATATTCCAACCTTTGTTCGATCTGGCTTACTTCCCAATTATGATGAGAACAATTGATGCAGTTGCAAAAATTGAAAATAGAAACGAATATGCATATATCCTGAGCCACGAGTTCGGTCTTTTCCTTGGAAGAGCTTTCGGCTTACTACTGTTTATCTTCCTTGCTTATTGTGTATCGCAGGATTTTGCATTGAAATATGCGCTGGTGATTGTTGCAGGATTACAATTAGCAGCATATCCTTTAGCTAAAAATATTACTAATCAAACTGATACTATTGACCATGAAAATGACAAGTAAAGGTGTTTTTGTACTTATTACCGTTTGTTTTCTAGCTTCTTGCTCAAGCAACGAAAATAAGTTTGGCGAAAAGGTAAAACAGGTGTCCATCCATAGGGTAGACTCTATGCCTGATATGCCTGAAACTTATAAAATGCTGGACTGGAAACAAAAAGCAAAAATGTATGACCAGTTTATTTTTGACTGGAACAATAAAAGCGAAGTCGGACCATTAATCTGGCTAGATGATGCCCGCAGAAATATTGACCAGACTACATTTGGTCTATATACTGCCATTAAAGATATTCGTCAGGGAAAGGATGTCAATAACGGAGAGTTCCATGAAAGTCTGAATTCATTGGCGGCTATTCTTGGTGCTGGTCTTGTAGGGATTGATAAGACTAATCAAGACGGATATAACTACGTAAAAATGGTGCAGAATTATTTCAATTCTGATAACGGATGGAATATAGTAATGAACAATACGACTCCGTCAATAGCCCTTTTAGGAGGAGGCTATGGTCGTGACTGGTGGTATGATGTATTACCTAATGCTTTATATTATGCTATATGTGATGTTTTCCCCGATGTAGACGGGGCAGAGAAGATACAAAAAAGCATTGCGGAACAATTTGTTAAAGCAGATTCGGTATTGAATGGAAATTACGATTATTCTTATTTTGATTATGCACAAATGAAAGGAATGGTCAATAATATTCCATTGCAACAAGACGCCGCCGGTGGTCATGCTTATGTATTGCTATGCGCCTATCATAAGTTTGGTGACCCACGTTATCTGCAACATAGTAAGAGTGCCATCGAAGCCCTCCTTGCCCAAAAAGAAAGTCGTTTTTACGAGGCTCTTTTACCACTTGGAGTTTATACGGCAGCCTATTTGAATGCGGTAGAGGGAGCCAACTATGATGTATCCAAACTTCTTGATTGGGTATTTGACGGATGTAAAAGCCCTGCGGGAAGAACCGGTTGGGGAATTATTGTAGGAAAATGGGGTGAATATGATGTAAGTGGTCTGCAAGGAAGCATCACAGACGGCGGAGGATATGCATTCCTCATGAACAGTATCAAACCTGCCTGGCCCTTCATTCCGATGGTGAAATATCAACCTCAATATGCAAAGGCTATCGGCAAGTGGATGCTGAACAATGCAAGTGCGTGTCGTTTATTCTATCCGGGGGAAATAGATGAAAAACATCAATGGGCTCCAGAATTGAAGAACATTACGCATGACAATATTTCTTATGAAGGTTTACGAAAGACGGATGACTATGGGAAAGAGTCATTAAAAGGGATTAGCCCGGTTGCAATTGGCGATGGTCCCAAATGGATAAAAGGTAATCCGACGGAGAGTATGTTTAGCGTTTATAGCTCTTCTCCTGTTGGCATTTTGGGCGCAATTGTTTGTCAAACAAATGTGGAAGGTATTCTCCAGCTAGATTGCAATGTTACAGACTTCTATGTAGAGAAACCTTATCCGGTCTATCTCTATTATAATCCTTATAAAGAGGCCAAAACCATTACTTATCAGGCTACCCAACCATGTGACTTGTTTGATATTGTTGCCAAAGAATATATAGCAAAAAATATAAAGGCAAATGGTTCTGTTGAGATCCCGGCCAATGACGCAAGAGTTATTGTGGAACTTCCCGCCGGAACAGAATTAGAACTGAAAGATGGTAAGATTATTGCGAATAAACAAAATATCATTTCATATAATTAAATCTAAGTGTATAAACTATGAGTAAGCATTTATTATTACTAATTCTTATTCTTGCTGTTTGCACAAATGTCTTTGCACAGCAAACCAAGAGTATTTCAGGTGTGGTATACGACAGTAATACCGGAGAGGCTTTAATTGGAGTTTCTGTTCTTGAAGTGGGAACGACCAATGGTACTATCACAGATTTTGACGGCAAATATACATTGAAAGTATCGTCAAATAAGGTTTCATTCTCATACGTAGGTTTTAAAACTGAAATTGTAAATGTAACAAATAGCGGAACGTACAATGTAAATCTATTGTCCGATAATAAATTGGATGAGGTTGTAGTTATTGGTTACGGTACTCAAAGAAAGAGTGACCTTACCGGTGCTTTGGCCTCTATAAGTAGTAAGGATATTAAGAACTATGCAGTATCTAATGCCTCTGAACTACTTACAGGTAAGGCAGCCGGAGTATTTGTTGCCGCCAGTTCCGGCCAACCGGGATCGGATGCAGTTATTCGCGTGAGAGGTTTAGGTACTGTAAATGATAACAATCCATTGTACGTAGTTGATGGTCAGTTCATGGATAACATTAGCAGTTTGAATCCCTCTGATATTGAACGTATGGAAGTATTAAAAGATGCTTCAGCTTGCGCTATTTACGGTTCGAGAGGCTCCAATGGAGTTATTCTCATTACTACGAAGGGAGGGGTGAAAGGTGAAACAACTGTAACATTGGATGCTTATGTAGGTGTGAAAAACAGTTATAAAGCATTGAACATGATGAACAGCGACCAATATTACAACTTTATCATGAAAGCGTATGAAAACGATGCAAGCTTTCAAAACTCAATGAAGGATAAGTTTACCAATCAGTATCAGAAAGGCTATAATACCAACTGGTGGAATGAAGTAACTCGTACAGCTTTCAACCAGAACTATAATCTAAGCATCCGTAAGGGGACAGATAATTCGAGATCTTCCTTAAGTTTAGGATATGTAGACGATCAGGGTGCGATCATCACTACTGAATTCAAAAGACTTTCACTTAAGGCGAATCTTGAATATGATATCAACAAATTTATCACTGTTGGCGCCAATGTCAATCTGGCAAAGATAAGAAAACGTGACGCAGGAGCAATTCCTTCATTCGATTTCATTCAAAAAGCCGACCCTTTTACCCCTGTTATCAGCCCGTTGGTAGATCCGTCCTCTGAAAATTACGAATATAACAAATATGCTCCTACCGAGTGGTCTTACGACCCTAATCCGGTAGCCATGCTCGAACTTCCTAATAGATACAATGACATATTCAATGTATTTGGTAATGTGTTTGCCCAAATCAAATTGTATAAAGGATTGAGCTATCGGGTACAGTATAGCTTCGAAAGATACCATGATACTTTCAAGGACTTCCGCCCTGTCTATTCATCTACTTTTTCGGAGAACAATTTAGCGAATCAGGAAAGTAAATATAATACAGAAACTCAATTGAATAATAATAGCGCTGTAACTTCTAATTATCTGGTGGAACAACGCCTTAACTACAACACTACAATAGGCAGACATAAACTGGATGCAATGGTTGCCATGACCTATGAGAAGAACAGCAGCGAAGGTATTAATGCATTTAAGAGAAAGGCTTTAGGTAACGATGAAATCTATCAGATACTTGATGCACAAACTGCTGGAGATAACACCTCGGGAGGTAAAGAAACATCTTCTATGTTGTCATACCTGGGACGTATCAACTATGTATATGATGATAGATATCTTGCTACAGTCAATTTTCGTGCCGACGGTTCTTCAAGATTCGCCAAACGTAACCGTTGGGGCTATTTCCCATCTGTTTCATTAGGTTGGAGAGTGAGCAATGAAGAATTCTTTAAGAACCTGAACATTGAAAATACAATTTCCAATTTAAAACTGCGTGTAGGTTGGGGACAAAATGGTAATCAACGAATTGACAGAGACGCACCTCTTACGTTGATTGGCACCAATAATGAAAATCAGTGGTACTTTGGAAACGGATACTCACAAGGTTACGTTCCAACCTATGTAGGAAATGCAGATATAAAATGGGAAACCAGTCAGCAAACCAATGTTGGTTTAGATATGTCTTTCTTTAGAAACAGCCTTGATGTAAGCATGGACTTTTATGTAAAGAAGACAAGTGACATGTTGCTGAATATGCCTATTCCTTCTTTTGGTGCCTTCCCTAACAGTCCCTTCTTTAATGCGGGAGACTTGAAGAATACCGGTTTTGAAATAGTAGTCAACTACCGTAACCAGATAGGAAAAGACTTTAATTACAACGTAGGACTGAACATGTCTACTTATAAAACAGAGGTAACCAGACTTACATCGGAATATTTGAGTGGGAATACTAGCCGTACTTATGTAGGAGGTCCTATCGGACGTTTCTGGGGGTACAAGCAAATAGGAATATTCCAGAATCAGGAAGAAATAGACAATTATGTGGATAAGAACGGTACCAAGATTCAACCTAATGCACAACCGGGTGATTTTAAATTTGCCAAATTAGGAGAATCAGGCGAATTGAATGATGATGATGACCGTACTTTTATCGGTGATCCTAATCCAGACCTCATTTATGGTTTCAACTTAGGATTTAGTTATAAGAACTTTGATGTAAGTATGGCATTCCAGGGAACTATTGGGAATGACATCTGGAATGTTGCTAAAGGAAGCCTTGCTTCAGCAGGACGTCAGAACGCTTTGGCTGATGCTTACACAAAAGCATGGACAAAAGACGGAGATTTGGATGCTGTATATCCACGCATAACCAACTCTGATTCTAACAATAATATGAGAGGTTCTTCTTTCTATGTGGAAAATGGCTCTTACCTACGTTTGCAAAATCTGCAAATAGGTTATACACTGCCGAGTCACATTTGCCAGAAGAGTAAACTGTTTTCAAGTTGTAGATTCTATGTGAGCGGTCAGAATATATTTACTTTAACCGGTTATTCCGGGCTTGATCCGGAACTGGGTATCAATAACCCATTGGATATGGGAGTGGATACTACACGTTATCCGTCTTCACGTACATTCACTTTTGGAGTTAATTTGCAATTTTAAATCTAGCTAAAAAGACATTACATTATGAGAAAAATATTATATATAATATGCTGGGCTCTTGCCGGAGTGGGGTTGTATAGCTGCTCTCTCGACGAACCAAGTTATGGTAAAACCACAAGCGATAATTATTATCAGAAGGAAAGCGATATTGAACAAGCCTTGACAGGAGCTTATCTTCAATTACGTACAACTTGGAATGAATATGCATTAAATCATTATTTTGTAGGTGATTGTAGCACTGATGATGCCCTAAAAGGAGGAGGTAATGACGGTGACCGTGCCGAAGTACGCGACTTATCCGACTTTACTGTCTACACAACTAATGGCGAAGTAGGGCGTCGTTGGGAGATACTGTACAGATTGATTAATCGCTGTAACGATGTGATTTATTATGCCCCTAATGCAATAGGAAATGAAGAACTATTGACGCGTTATGCAAACGAGGCAAAAGCATTGAGAGCATTCGGTTATTATTGCCTGGTCAGTACATTCGGAGAAGTTCCTTTAATCACTACGCCAATGCAACCCGCTGAAATACCGCAAATACCCCGTTCCCCATTGGAGAAGGTATATGAATGTATTGTGAGTGATTTAACCGATGCCTCCGCACTTCCCGCAAAAGGAGATTACTCTGATGATGATGCTTATCGTGTAACACGTGGCTTTGCAAAAACAATGCTTGCTAAAACATATATGTTCAAAGGTGATTTTGCCTCTGCCGAAACTGTACTTCATGATATTATTGAAGTAGACAAAGACTATACATTGTTGAGCGATTACGGCATGAACTGGCGTACTGAATATGAAAACAGCTCGGAATCAGTATTTGAGATTGCCAACAAAGTATATGATAAAAACATTGCCACAGGTACCAACGTTCCCCACTTCTTTACAAGCAGACGCATCTCCGGTTATCAGGGATATGGGTTTCACGTACCGACTCAAGATCTCTATAATGCCTTTGACGCAGATGACCCACGTATTACTTACGTATTCACACAAACTGGTGACAGATATAAAGGTGATACTGAAGCGCAAGACAACGCTGAATCTCCAAGCGGTTATCATGATTACAAAATGACTGTACCAGCAATAGAAAAAACAGGTTTCGACGTCTGGATGATTAGTTACAACATTTGTTTGATCCGTTACTCCGATGTCCTCTTAATGTATGCCGAAGTATTAAACGAAAATGGAAAACCAGGGCTTGCACTTCCTTTCCTGAATGATGTAAGAGAAAGAGCCCGCAAAACTAATCCGATAGATCCGAGAAGAGATCAACAGACGTATGTTCCTGCTACAACAGCTAATACCCTGCCCGACATAACAGAAACGAACCCAGAACGTCTAAAAGAAATCATTTGGAAGGAGCGTCGCTGTGAATTGGCTATGGAAGGCTGGAGACGGGATGACCTAATGAGGCAAAAACGTTTCGGAACCGTGATGCGTGCTTATGCAACAAAATATAATACATCGAAAGGTGCCAATTTTAGGGACGACAGAGATTATCTGTTTCCTATACCACAAGGTGAAAGGGATAAGAGTAACAATATTCTTTCCCAAAATCCGGGTTATTAATATGAATAAAATGATGGGGCGGGTTATAAAATCCGCCCTCTTTTAACAACCAACTGACCATGAAAAAGACATTATTATTTCTCGTAACAGGTTTTTTCTTTCTCAACAACCTGTCAGCACAAAAGCCGATAGAGCAAAAAGATATCCATTTAGTACAGTATATGCCTAACATACCTTTCCCTTATAAAATGAAAAACTGGAAAGATATAACAACGAAGCAGGATAAACTATTTTACGATTTCAACGCCAAAGGACAGAGCTTACCTCTTATCTGGTGGGACGACTCTCAAATAAACTTTCCATTCCGCACTTTCGGACTTCCAAGCTACGTAGATAAAAGACGTTTAGGAGGAAACTCTTATGAGTCTCTTCCCACTATGGGATCACTCATTAGTGCAAGTCTGATAGGAGTAGACAAAAGCAATGATGACGGAAAAGATTATGTATCGATGATACGCCAATTCTTCAACAAAAAGAATGGAACAAATCTTATATTGAACGGACTCGACAGAAAAGCCGGAGAAAGTTTCTGGTATGAGATATGGCCGGCAATGGCTTATTCTATGCTGGTAGATTTATATCCTCAAAAAACAGAGATGCAGGAGCCGATGAAGATCACTGTCGACAACTGGTATTCTGCTATCCAAGACTTGAGTGAAGGCAGGGAATATCCGGACTTCAACTTCACCGCCTTCAACTTTAAGAACCGCAAAGGGTATCATAATAAAGTATGGCGCGAACCAGATGCAGCCGCAGGACTTGCTTGGTTGCAATACATCTCCTGGATTAAATACGGAGATAAAAAATATCTGAATGCTACACGTCAATGCATGGCATTCTTGCAGAACCGTCCCTCAAAAGAAGGCACTTTCTATGAGATAATGATGCCCTACGGAGCTTACCTGGCAGTACGTATGAATGCGGAACTTGGAACCACTTATGATGAACTGAAAATGCTTAACTGGTGCTTTGACGGTAATAACTCTGACCGTGACGGATGGGGAGTGATGTGCGAGCGTTGGAACAAATACGACGTACACGGATTGGTAGGACAAAAAAAGGATGAACAATATGCTTTTGCCATGAACACCTTTTCACAAGCTGCCGCACTTGTTCCAATTGTAAAATACAACCCAGCTTATGCTTCCACAATAGGTAAATGGATGCTGAACCTGGCAAACGCCTGTCGCTTATTTTATGCAGACGAGCACCCCCGCAACCGCCAGTCAAGTTCCATTTGGGAAGGCGATCCTCAACATGTCATTTGCTATGAAGGATTGAGGAAGGACTTGTATCATGGCAACCATTTTGAACCGTTCCAGGGATTATTGTCCGATGAGGGCCCCTATGCTATTGGGGATCAGGTAAAAACCATGTCTTCGGCTACGGATATTTGCCTGTATGGTTCGGCTTGGGTAGGCATGTTAGCTTCTATTGTAGATACTACTAATGTAGAATGTATTCTCCAACTGGATTGCAATGTCACAGACTTTTATTCCACAAGAAAATATCCTACTTATCTTTTATTCAATCCTTATTTTGAGGCCAAAGAAGTAACCTTGAATCAACACTTTACTGAACCTACGGACTTATATGATCTGGTATCCAAGCAATACATAAAGAAGAATTGTATGGGTGAAACAAGCATTATCCTAGACCCTGATAATGCCGTCACTATTGTTTGTATTCCTTCTTCGGCAAAGAAAATAAAGAAGCATGGAAAATTGGTTGTTGACGGTGAAATCATAGATTATCGTTTGTAGTTCAGGTGGATTATTTCATAATCTTATAATCCTCTGTTACCGATAAAAATATACGTGGAATAAAATAAATTCCTTATATTTGCTATCATCCTAACCGTATAAACAACATTAGTTTACATGAGAAACATCTTATACGTACAAATAATTTTTATTCTGATTATTGCATTTGTTACTCCCATAAAGTCTTATGCATTTAATGTAGCAAAACACATATCAAATGTTAACGGACTGACAAATAACTCGGTAAACTGTATTTTGGAAGATGAGGAACATACGATCTGGATTGGGACATGGGATGGACTAAATGCGTATAATGGAAGAGAAATTACAACATTCAGATATAGCAAAAACAATCCGAATTCTATAAGTAATAACGTTATCCGACAGATTATTGAATGTAAGGGTAGCTTATGGATAGCAACAGATAATGGAGTTAATCGGCTAGATAAACGAACTCGTCAGATAACAAGGTATTATTTGAGAACAGACAATAAAGTACCTAATCAGGAAAAGTCTTTTATTTTAGGAAAGAGTGCGGCAGGAGATATCATCTGTCTTATAAAAGGGCTTGGTTTCTTTGTTTATAATGATTCTGAAGATGAGTTTAATCCGATTAACACAGACTTTGCAAGTCATGTAAAGGATTATTCTGTGAGTGATTCTGACCATGTGCTTTTTCTTTTAAATAATGGAAGCTCTGTATATTTGAGTTATAATCTACTTGTGAACGGAGGAAAGCAGGATGATTTACGCACAGTCGGCATACATACTCCTGTGGATAAAATATTTCTGTCGAAAGGCAGATTTATCTTGAATAAAGACAACAGGATTTTCCTTTTGAATCCCGACTTTACAGTTTCCCAATATATTGAACTGGATAGTAACAAACCTGTATCGCAAGCTATTTTAGCAGAGGATAATATGTTCGTCAGCTTTATAGAAGGTGGCTGTATTAATTATGATTTAAGAAAAAATACTTTTACCTATCTGAACGAACTATCCAACCAGTTGTCAGTTTTCACTCTTTATTCCGGCAGCCAGAATATATTGTGGATAGGTACGGACGGACAAGGACTAATTCAGCTTTATCATTATGATTCTTTGTTTGAAACCGTTCACACTAGCCACCCTGTGAGATGTTTTTGTGAGGATGAAGATGGTAATATTCTGATAGGCACAAAAGGAAGCGGAATAAAGCTGTTGAATCCTGAAACTAAAGAGTTGGCAGATTATCTGAATGAGAGTAAAGGATTGATATCCAATTCCGTCTATGCATTGAAAAGAAATAAAGCCAATGATATTTTTATCGGAACGGAAGGAACCGGAATTAATATATTGAATGCCGCTACAGGACGATTGGAAAAACTAGAGATACCTGATAAATATCCACCCTTCAAGGCTGTGTACAATATTTATTTTACGAATAATGATTCTCTTTTATGGATCGGTACATCAGGGTATGGCTTAATCAAAATAAATATTTCCAGAGAACAAGGTCGCTACCACGTTAAAGGATTCCGGCAATACAACTCGTCAGATAAGAATATCTCATTGAATAATGATGTTGTTTATGCCATTACATCCGACCCGAAAGACAATATGTTATGGTTTGGCACACGTGGCGGAGGCTTAAACTGCATTAATATCAAAAATAACGGCATAAAATCATTGGAGGATATAGACAGTCGGATTTTACTCACCAATAATGATGTATTGTGTTTACTGCGCGATGATACCGGTATATGGATAGGGACAAGTTATGGACTGAACGAATTGAAAAAGGAGGAGAATGATTTTCATCTGATACAATATGCCGACGAGAAATTGAATAATAAAACGATTCACGGAATATTAAAAGATCATGAAGGAAATATATGGATCAGTACCAATCAGGGGTTGTCTAGCTTGAATATAAGAAGCAATAAAATAGATAATTATACTTTGAATGATGGATTGCAGAATGATGAATTCTCTGATGGAGCTTTCTTCAAGGATAAACGTAATTTCTTATATTTTGGAGGAGTAAGCGGGTTTAGTTATTTCAATCCTCGAAATATACATTTGCGCAAGTTTAATCCTTCACTTATATTAAGTAGTTTGAAGATATATAATACGGTGCAGGATATTAATGAACGAATCAAAAAAGGAGTGTTGAAACTTAGCTACGAAGAAAGATTCATGACTTTCAATTTCATAGCCAAAGACTTTATTAACAATGAAAACTGCGAATATGCTTACCGCTTGAAGAACCATTCGGACGATTGGGTGGAGTAAGCGTCTCCGCGATTCTATATAGTGTATTAAAATAAGGCACTATAAAATATTTTGTGTAAATGGAAATACGGGATTCAAGTTTGAGTCTCG
>OGJH01001324.1_pt1 | contig 21841 bp, 27 predicted proteins | sample 1572021 | NCBI WGS metagenome assembly OGJH01 (sample SAMEA2582098, study PRJEB24529) | metagenome | biome: Human gut stool | place: China | collected 2011
TTGTAGGATCCATTTGGGGGATTTGGCATCTGCCATTATGGTTTATAGTTGGAGAAAGTCATCAAGGATTTCCTTTTATTTTATTTTTTGTATATACATTATTTTTAAGTTTTGTTTTAGGGCTTCTTTATCGTCAAACGAAATCTGTGGGGTACTGTATATTATTTCATGCGTTCGCAAATCTGTTAAATCTCTATTTTGTGTTAAAAATTAATGTTACTTTTATTATCATTTTTATTGGTTATTTAATTTATACTATATTGGCTAGTAATAGAATTAGTAAGGAAAAGGATTTTGAATTTTAGAATGGATGTTGTTACTCTTGGTAGAAGTGATCAACTTTCCGTTTCATAGTATCATTTCAAAATCATTGTCATTGACTTTCATCTATTAGTATAAAGAAAAATATCATCTCATGTTGAGGTGATATCACTGCTTGTACGAGCTTGGAAAAAAATGTTGACGAAAAAGCCTTGGTGTCAAGGATTTTTTGGTATCTTCAAAAAGGTAATGTTATAATTGACAATTTGTCAGTAAGGTAGTATGATTTATAATCGGGAGGAATAAAATGCGAGATGTAAAAGATCCGGAAATTCGACGGGCAGAGATTATGGATGCTGCTATGCTCCTCTTTATGGAGAAAGGATATGCGAACACAACAACTCAGGATATAGTCGATAAGATAAATATATCACGAGGTTTGTTATACTATCACTTTAAGAACAAAGAAGATATTCTGTATTGTCTTGTGGAACGTTATTCAGAGAAATTATTGAGAGATATTCATGTGATTGTCAATGATGACGACAAAACTGCTATTGAAAAAATAAGAGCCTTTATAGATGCCACAATAATCTCTACAGATAACGTTTCAGCGGAGGGAACTGAGTTACAAAAGACAGTTGATCTTGAAGAAAATCGTTATATGTTAGATAAGTTATCCCATAAGCTCATTGAAAAACTGACTATATATTTTGAGAGGATAATAAATCAAGGCATCTCAGAAAAAGTATTTTCTGTAAAATATCCATCAGAAACAGCAGAATTTCTGATGACAGCCTATGTTTTTGTTTCAAATAACATAGGTATAAAAACTTCAAAGAAAGAACCTGTCAAAGATTACTTGAATGCATTTAAGATAATGCTGGAACAAAATCTAAATACAAAAGGACTCTTTAGCAATTAAAAAAAAATAGAATGTTTGTAAAGAGAACTATGTACCGATAGCTAAATCAAAACAAGCTATCGGTATTATTTCAAAATATAACTGACAAATTGTCAATGGAGGCAAAAATATGTTAGAGATAAAGAATTTTAGTAAAAGTTATGGGGATAAGACGGTTGTGGATAACCTATCTATTTCAGTACAGCCTGGAGATATTTATGGTTTTATTGGAGCAAATGGTGCGGGAAAAACGACAACCATAAAGGCAGTTGTCGGTATCCATGATTTTGAAGACGGAAGTATAATTATCAACGGTCATTCTATTAAAGAAGAACCTGTTATTTGTAAGAAAATGATGGCGTATATTCCAGATAATCCAGATTTGTATGAACATATGACAGGACTTCAATATATTAATTTTATTGCTGACCTGTTTGAAATTCCTACAAAAATACGCAGGGAGAGAATCCAAAAATACGGTAATTTATTTGATATGACTGAGCATCTTTCGGGGATCATTTCTTCATATTCACATGGTATGAAGCAACGAACAGCCATTATTTCTGCACTTGTACATTCTCCCAAACTGTTGATTTTAGATGAACCTTTTGTTGGGCTAGATCCCAAAGCAACTTTCTTACTAAAGAAAATTATGCATGAGTGTGTTTCAGATGGAGGTGCTATTTTCTTTTCAACCCATGTATTGGATGTTGCGGAAAAATTATGTAATAAGATTGCCATTATCAAAAATGGAAAGTTAATTGCAAGTGGCAATACAGGAGACGTCAAAGGTGCTGAATCATTGGAGGAATTTTTCATGGAGGTGCAGGACAATGAGTAACATTTGGATACTAATTAGAGCACAATTGATAAATTTTTTTCCCATTAACCAGATTAGAGAGACGGGAAATAAAAAACAAAGTTCAATGGCTATTGCGAGTTTTGGCATAGTAACTCTTGCCTTATTTTGCTTTTTTTATAATATGCTAACAGCTAAAACATTGGTACAAGTTGGACAGCAGAACTTGATACCAGCATATATGGTCTCTGTCTCAAGTTTTTCAATATTATTTTTGACAGTATTTTATTCGAATGGCATTTTATTTGGCAGTCGAGATATGGAAATTCTCCTATCCTTACCTGTTAAAAGTTCGTATATTATCATCAGCAAGTTCATGTTTATGTACTTATTGAATTTTTTAATAGGCTTGATGTTTATGCTTCCAGGTGGAATTGTATGGGGCTTGAACGGAAGTTTAAACCTCCTACAGATTATATTGTATTTTACTTCTATAATTTTTGCCCCTTTGATCCCCATGTGTATAGCGGCATGCATGGGAATCGTTATTGTTGTCGCTTCATCTTTTTTTAAAAGGAAAAATGTTATCTCTCTTATTTTTTCATTTACGATGCTAGGTATAATTGGATATTTTGCATTATCAGCTATGCAATCAGGTGATGAAAGTGGTATTGGGGTTACTCTGGCCAAGCAAATTACTAGACTGTATCCAATTTCTAGACTATTTATGTCATACTACAATTTTCCAATGTACTATGGGATGGGATTTTATATAGTTCTTTCAATAGTCGTTTTTTATCTATTTGTCAAAAATGCTTCGTTGAAGTATGGACTACTTAATACACTTGCCAATACAAAATCAAGATATGTTAATGACAAAGTATCTTATGAAAGAAAATCGGTATTTTTTGCCTTGTATCAAAAAGAGCTTGGACGATTTTTAAGTTCTTATATGGCAGTATTGAATGCTGGGCTTGGAGTGATTCTTTTATGTGTCTTTAGTATATGTTTCCTGTTTAATTCTGTAGGTCAAATAGGAAATTCTGCAGGAATTGAAAATATAAATGAGTATCTTTCAAACTTAGCTCCCGTCTTTATTTCATCTATGCTTTCACTCAGTTGTCCAGCAGCTTCATCTATATCTTTAGAGGGTAAAAATATTTGGATTTTGAAAAGTTCTCCGGTTGAGGTAAAAATGATTTTAAATGCTAAGATAGCTGTCAATCTTACACTTCATTTGATTGGATATATGATTTCTGTATCTGTATTTGTGCTAAAACTAGATATGAATCTCATTCAAGTCACGAACCTAATTATTGTTCCTATATGTTACTCCTTTTTTATAACTGTAATCGGAATTTCATTAAATAAAAAATATCCTAACTATGATTGGGACAGTGAGATGATAGTTGTCAAACAAAGTCTTCCTGTTATTGTAACTGGAATTATTGGTATGATTGCAATTATTACGCCTATTTTGCTTAATTGGCTGTTTAATCTTCCGATTATATTTGTTTTACAGGTAGTATCAGTAGTTTTATTGGTTATTACAATGGGTGTTTATTTAACAATAAGCAAGTCAAATTTTATTTAGTTAAAGGAGGAAAATAAGATGAAAAACAGACTGATAAAAGATATTTTGGTGTTATTAGTAATGCTAGCTATAATAGTTGTTATTTGTAGATTTCTCCCAGAAAAAGTTCCGATTCATTTCAATGCAAAAGGAGAAGCAGATATGTTTGCAAATAAATACTATCTTCTACTAGCTACAGTCATCCCCTATTCTGCATATTGGAAGTTTGTTAGGGAAAGTGAAATTAAAAAGATTAAATGAAACCCCATCTATATTTACAAATTGCATCAAAATTAAGAACGACTATTTTAAGAGGTGATTATGCACCTGAACAACAAATTCCTTCAATAAGGAGATTAGCAGAAAATGAAAAGTGTAATCCAGCAACCGTCCAAAAAGCAATGAAAGTTCTCGAAAAACAGAATTTGGTTATTAGCTGTGGAACATTAGGATATTTTGTCATAGCAAGCGAGCAAGAAATAAAGGAGTTAAGATATCAAGAATCTAACAAGCTAGTGAAAATTTTATTTGAAAAACTAGGTGAGCTAGGCTTTTCAGAAGATGAGATTGTCAATTTATTTTTTAGAAAAGATGTTTAGAAGAAGTTGAATGGAAATTTATTAGGATTATTTGTGAAAGTATAGAAAAGCCTTGGTTTCAAGGCTTTTTGTCGTTAATCATTTCTTTTTTTAGTTGAATACTTTTTCTTTTATATGTTAGAATGTATATACAAAATGTATTTACAAAAGGAGTTGTTAGTATGGCAAAGACACAAGCGGTAAATTTTCGAGCAGATTCGGTATTTTACCAAAAAACGAAAGACATCTTAGCAGACGAAAAAATTACGGTATCAGATGTCCTGAATGCAGCACTTAGAAAAATTGCTAATAGGACAGTTGATGCAAGAGAATTTGTTTCTAGTGATTTGCAGGATACGCAGTATCAAGTGGCTTTTGAGGATTTAAAGAAGGAAATTTTAATTGGGCATCAGGAAATTGCTCAAGGTAAAGTCACTTCTGTAGCAGATGTGAGAAAGGAATTTGGTCTTGACTAAGTTGAAACGCTATCAGGTTTTTCTTGCGGATCGAGCTAAGCAGGATATACGAGAAATTCACGACTATATCGTTATGAATTTTTATAGCCAACAATCTGCGGATGGAAAAGTCGATTTGATATTGACTGCTCTTGAAACCTTAGAAATATTTCCAGAAGCATGTCCACTTGTGTCTAGTAGAGGTTACGGTGAAATGACTGACGATGGGAAAACCTATCGTTATATGCCAATAGAGAACTATCTCGCATTTTATTATATTGAGAATCATACAGTATTTGTTGCTCGTATTCTAAGTACAAAACAAGATTGGGTGAAGATTTTCTATAAGTAGAATGAAAAAGGCGAACATAGGCGTTTCAAAAAAAGAATAGTAGTGACTATATGAAACATTTTGGAGGTTGTCAACATGAAATTTCATGAATTTGGGGATAAGCATTTACCTCCTATCCTACTCATACATGGCGGCGGTAGTTCTTGGTGGAATTATCTTCGTCAAGCACGGATCTTGTCGGAAAAATACCGTGTTATTTTACCTACTTTGAATGGTCACGGTGAAGAATGCCAACTTAATTATGTTTCTACTGAAGATTCTGCCTTAGAAATCCTAGACTATATCAAAGAGAATTGTGGTGGGAAATTATTTGCTTTAGGTGGTGTCTCACTTGGTGGTCAAATTGCCATGGAGATCTTGTCCTTAGACAGCGATATAGCTGAGAAGGCTATCATAGACGGAAGCCTCTGTATTCCTCAACCAAGGTTGGCTAAAATCAGTATCTTTCTAGTATCTCTATTTGGCAAACTGATGTTTAGTAAATTCTCTTGTAAACTCCAATTAAGCATCATGGACAAACTTTATCCTAAATTTGGTTATCCAGAAGAACTAAAAACTTATTATTTGGAGGATATGCCAAGAACGCCTATCAAAACATTAGTGACTATCTATAAAACTTATATAGGGTATTATAAGTTAAAGAGTAGTATTTCCAAAAGTAAGGCCAAAGTTCTGTATATTTATGGTGAAAAAGAATTGAACTGTGTGAAAGCATCGGCGAAATTATTTCAGCAGCTACATCCAAATACGATTTTGTATGAAGCAAAGGGCTATAATCACGGCTATTTGTCAGCTTACCTGCCTCAAGAGTGGCTTGATTTGGTGGAACCATTTTTAAAGAGCGATTCATTGGAAATGTGTAATGAATCTGATATGTAATAAGGAGGTATCTTATGCTAGGAGCACTAGTTGGAGATATTGTCGGTTCTGTTTATGAATGGGACAATATAAAGACAAAGGATTTTCCTTTATTTCGTGAGGATTGTTTTTTCACGGACGATACGGTAAGTCCGAACCGCTGAATGTGTAAGCTTGTTAGCGAAACGTAGCTAATCCTCATAATAAAGAATCTAAAACTCCATTATTTAGAAATGAAAACCTAAACTGTTTTTAAGGAGGTGTTATATTGATAGAAAGCAGACCTGAGTTTGAAAAAATCACATCCTTTGATGAGTTTAATAAATACTATTGGTATCGGGATGAACTTTCACAGATATGCAAGTCATTAGGGCTTGAATATAGAGGGACCAAACAGGGACTTAATCATATTATTGAGCAGTACTTTAAGGGTAATTTGATTAAAAAATCATCAATAAAAAGGAAAAAGAAACAAGTAGAAGTCGTTACCTTAAATACGTCCTTACTTGAATGTGGATTCTCCTTTAATGCACACTTTAGAGAATATTTCTCAACTTTAACAGATGTTTCGCCCTTTAAGTTTACTGCCGATATGGCTACTGCTTGGAGAAAAGTAAAAAGCGACAATAATTTGAGTTTCACAATCCAAGATATGCTAAAAGTTTATTATGGAAATTCAGATTATGCCAAGTATGATCATTCGGTTTGTCAATGGAACCAATTTTTAAAGGACTTCTGTGCAGACGAAAATAGTGGCAACTACTCGAATAAACTAAAAGTAGCTTCTATTCTTTGGAAAGAAGTTAGAAATTCAAGTAATGAAAAAATTTATTCAAAGAATCTTTTGACCGAATATGTTGATAAAATAAAAGAGTATGGCAAGTAGAAATGTCAGTCTCAACCAATAGTTTGTATGGAGGAATCTTATGCTAGGAGCAATAGTAGGAGACATTGTAGGTTCTGTTTACGAATGGGGAAATATTAAAACGAAAGACTTTCCATTATTTCGTGACGATTGTTTTTTCACTGATGATACGGTTATGACCTGTGCTGTTGCAGAAGCTATTATGAATGGCGGTCAGAAGGATGACTTTATTGACGCCATGAAAAAATATGGTAGGATGTATCCCGATGCAGGTTACGGTGCAAGATTTGGTAATTGGATTAATGGCGACGATCGAGAACCTTATAATAGCTTTGGCAATGGCTCTGCCATGCGTGTTTCTCCCTGTGCTTGGGTCATGGCTTGTTGCTTTTGTGCACGAACAGGTACCTGGCCAACTAGCAGAGCTCTTGCTCGACTTTCCGCAGAGGTGACTCATAATCATCCAGAGGGGGTCAAAGGAGCTATGGCGACGTCTGATGCTATCTTTATGTGTCGGTATTACTTTGGGGGCTACTGTAGTGACTACGGGCAACCAATCAATGATAACCCTATAGAGTGTAAGAAACGTATCAAGGAAAAAATAGAGAAGGAGTATGGCTATAATCTTTCTCAATCTCTGAATGAAATTCGTCCTAGCTATCATTTCAATGAAACTTGTCAGGATACAGTACCTCAGGCTATCATTGCATTTCTTGAAAGTACAGATTTTGAAGATGCAATTCGAAATGCGATTTCTCTTGGTGGGGATAGTGATACTCTTGCTGCTATCACAGGAAGTATAGCAGAGGCCGCTTATGGAATTCCTGATTGGATTAAGGAAAAGGCTTATACCTATCTTGATGAGCCCTTAAAAGATGTCCTCAGACGATGGGAAACTGAGGTTTTAATAGGATAATGGAATTTCATAATCTATGGAACTTTTTATTGTATTACAATGAGAATGAATTTTGAGAAGAGAGTAAAAACTAGGAAGGTACCTCTGTGTTAAAATCCAATAAATTGATTATTTTTTTAATTTCCCTACCTTTCCTGATGGTTGTTGTTTTCTATTCGCTCAATGGGCATCCTGGATATAGTGATGATAGTAATTTCATCAGAAATCACGAATCTGCTATTAAGAGTGAGATAATTGCATACTTAGCTCAGGAAAAGCAAGGCATAAAGTCCGTGACCTTATTGCCAAATACTGCTAGAGGAGAGTATGATAATGGTGGTGATGTGAGTGGCAATTACCATATCTATTTTACAGCCTATGCTGACGATAACCCTGAGAGTACGTTAAGAGTAGAATTATCGTTCCCAGATGCCAGCATTCCTCCTTTTACCTTTTTTCATCCCAACCCTTATAAAGACAAAGGTCAGGACATGACCAATTGGTATGTGGAAAGAATTGAAGTATCGGAAGACGAGTTTAAATAGAAATAAGGAAAAATAAGGATGAATAGAATAGTAGACGATCAGATAACGCTTATTCCTTATTATAGGAATGATGACATCTCCCTTCTTTGGTATCAAGATAGTGAGGTTTGCAAACAAGTAGATAATACTGATCAGATTTACAATCTAACAAAACTTCATAAAATGTATGATTACCTAACTTCAAATGGTTCTTGCTATTATATCCAATATGAAGGAGTGTTAGTTGGAGATGTGACACTCCAAGATAATTCGGAACTTTCTATAGTTATCAGCAAAGAGTATCAAAATTTACAGATCGGAAGACGATGTGTTTCTGAAATGATTCAGCTGGCGAAAGAACAAAAAATGGTAAAGGTCTCTGCACAAATTTATCCATTTAATACTCAAAGTCAAAGAATGTTTTTGGCTTTGGGATTTCAGAAAGTTGATGAAGAGTGGTATGAATATAAGTTGATATAGAACAGTTGTATATCTCCATATATATTAAGAATGTAATCTGCTGTTTATAAAACAATGTTCATGAAAAAAGAGATAAAGGGTACCTACTGATCCATGGACAAGAGTTTTGTTCAGAAATCTAAAAATGAAGAGAACACCAACAGATAATTTTTTGTTGGTGTTCTCTTTATGTGATTTTACATTCTATCTCGATTTTTTGTTTGCAACAAGTTAGACAGACTGTTTGTAAGAAGAATTCAAACTCAAAATTTTGGACAATTAATGAAAGCTTTTCCCCATTATAATCTGTCCACGCCATTATCAGTTTTTTGAGTTATCTCATCACGAATAAAAGAAAGATTAAAGTTGTACATGAGTAAAACTCTAATGCTTAGCCCTAGCTACTTTCTAAATGAAAATAGAATAAGCTTTTACTAAATCATTTATTCATTTGCCACACACAAATAACACCCCACAAGTTATAACTTGTGGGGCATTTTCTTATATTAGTTCTTCACTTACAAAATAACGTCTGTTTTTTCAACTTTATAGAGGGCAATTCCCATGATTAGGGTCAAGACAAGAAGAATTAAAACAGCAGGGGTCCAAGAGTTAAAGAGTTGTTTGCTTGAACCGAACAAAACTGGACCAAGGGCAGCAAAGATATAGCCTCCGGTTTGGGCTAAACCTGATAGTTGGGCTGTTTTTTCAGGGGTGCTAGCCTTCATTGAAAAGGCAACCATCATGTAAGGGAATAGGACACTAGCAGAACTTCCGATTAAGAGGTTAAGGACTAACCAATACACAAAGCTGTCTGTATTGACTAGGAGCATGGCAACTCCGATGAATCCTGCTAGGACGGTAGTCACTAGCATCAAATGGCGGTTACGATTAGAAAGTTTAGTGATTAGGTTAGGAACAATCATAGAGAATGGAATACTCGTCAGTGTGAAAACGGAAGCTAGAATTCCGGCATTGGCTTCGTCGACACCGGCTTGAGTAGCCATTGTTGGAAGCCAAGTGATAGTGGTGTAGAAGAAGAGTGACTGTAATCCACCGAAAATCATGATGGCCCAGACTTTGCCACTCTTATACCAACTGCTTGAATTATCGCTAGTAGCGGTATCTTGTTCTAAATAATGATTGTGACGGACATTGGGGAGCCAAACCACAAGAGCCAAGGCACAGACTGCTGTCAATACCCAGACCAAGCCTTGCCATGAGGTTGCCTTAGTGATTGGAACGGCTACCGATGAAGCCACAGCTGTGGACAAGCCCATGGCTGTAATGTAGAGTGTGGTTAAGAATCCTAACTGATTTGGCTCATTAGCCTGAATTAGGCTTGGGAGAAGAACGTTGATAAAGGCAATTCCAGCTCCGACTAAAAGCGTTCCCGCATAAAGAAGAGGAAGATTGACGGTACGCAGAGCAGAACCAAGAGTCATCACAATTAAAACACCGAGGAAGAGTCTTTCGATACCAAAGCGTTTGGCCCAGCTTGCTGCAAAAGGCGAGAATATCGCAAAGGTTAAGAGAGGTAGACTTGTTAAGAGACCGAGAGAACTGACCTCAACACCTAGACCAGAAGCAATGTCTGATAAGACAGTGGACAAGGTTGTGAACGGAGCCCGCAAAACGATCCCTAGAAGAAGGATTCCAGGGATTAGAAAATGTGAATGTTTCTGTTTCATATAGCATCTCCATGTTTTATAAGGGTATTTAAATGATAAGCATATGACTCTAATGCGTCACTTCCATCTTACCATAAATGATGGGGGCAATGAAAGCGATTACGCTAGATTGTCGTAAAGAAAAAGAGAGAATCTTTAGTTATAAAATTTTATTCTACTGATTATCTAATAACATCATTTAATTTAAAAAAGGCTGAACATCTAGGCCAGCCTCTTTTCGATATTTTCTTAAATTTCATACCCCATAAGGAGTCCACCTTCTTCGGCATAAAAACTACAAAGTCCAGAAGTAGGAAGGACTTCGATGCTTGCTTGGGCGAATTTTTCACGAATCAATGCAGAAAATTGCTCGATAAATTTGTCATTGTTGCGGTGGGCAATCGTAATATGTCCACCTGTATAACCTGCCTTGATCAGTTCATCAAAGGCAGCTTTGATAGCTTTCTTTTGGCCACGAGCTTTTTGAAGCAACTCAAGGGTACCCGTTTTACTAGCTTCACCGACCATACGGATATTGAGAAGTCCAACAACGGTGCCAACCAGTTTGCTTAGACGACCATTCTTCACCAAATTATCAACTTTGGCTAAAACAAAGAGCAACTTAGTCTTAGATTGGTAAGCTGTGATGGCATCAAGGACTTGGTTAAACTCAAGGCCTTCAGCGACTAAGTGATTGAGTTTACGAACGAGCAGGTCGACCTCGCCCCCAGCTGACAGGCTATCAATCACGTGAATCTTGGTATCAGGATGCTCTTCAATATAAATTTTCTTAGCAATTTCAGCACTATTATAGCTACCAGAAAGGGTTCCAGTAATCGTCACGACGACGATATTGTCCGCTTCTTCAAAAGATTTCATGTAGTCATCAGGACTTGGACAAGCAGATTTGGAAGCAGTTGTAGTCGCATACATCTCCTCCATCATTTGATCAATATTGAGTTGTGCATCATCCCTGTAAATGGTTTCGCCCACTTGGATAGTCAAAGGAACACTGACAAACTCCGTATTTGGTGCCAGATTGTCCAAAGAACGGTAGTCACAGCCTGAATCCGCAATAATTTTCCATTTCATAGGTTTATACCTCATATCTGCATAATGTACATTGACAAGTGTTTTGTCTTCTTTTACAATTTTATCATGAAGTGCATTGCTATCATAGTAGATTTCATCAGGTGTGACAGATAGAAAGTGAATGTTATGGCAGAAAGAAAAATCTCAGAGAAATCCTTGGAAAATCTGAAACGATTTAACCAGGAAAACAAGGCAATTACACGAGAATCCATCGAAATTTCTCTCCTACAATTGTTGGATAAAAAAGACTTTAAAAAGATTACCATATCGGAACTGGTTGAGCGTGCGGGCGTATCCCGTGCTGCCTTTTATCGTAATTATGGGTCTAAAGAAGAGATTTTGAAGTCTATTTTTGAGTCTAGCATTGCAAAGATTACTAAGTCTTTGGACGGCTATAATCTTAAGACAGATCTTTACCAAGTCTGGGTTTATCTCCTTAAGGAAGTCAAAAAAGAAGCCAAAATCATCAGTCTTGCCATTGATTATAATTTTGAGCAGGTATTGACCAAGGCTGTTTATGATTTTTTGGAAAAACGAAATGGTAGCTCATCAAATGGTGCCGGTAGCTACCTTAATTCCTTCTGGAGCTCGGCTATTGTTTCAGTAATTTCCAAATGGGTCAAGGATGGCATGAAGACCCCAGCTGAAAAGATTGCCAAACTTGGTCTTCCGCTTTTTCCACATAAAAAGAAGTAGTAATCGCTAAGAGATGGTTTCTAAGTAAACTGCACCTCCATAACTAGTTCAAATGAATAGATAGAACTGTGCACAGATGATACAGAGGACATGAAAGATGATCGAAGAACGAATTCTTGCTGCTAAGCAGTATGTTAAAACCTTATTTGCTGATCGAGCAGATGGTCATGATGTTGCGCATGCTCTCCGCGTCTATACCAATGCTATGAGAATCGCACAAGCAGAAGGTCCATGTGATCTGGAGATAGTGGGCTTGTCAGCTCTTCTTCACGATGCTGATGATGATAAATTGTTTCAAACAGAGAATAATGCGAATGCTCGCATGTTTCTAGAAGAGATTGGTACTCCTAAAGACCAAATCGACCAGATTTGTCGGGTTATCAATACTGTTTCTTTCAGCAAAAATCGTGATAAACATCCAGAAACATTAGAAGCCAAGATTGTTCAGGATGCAGACCGTCTGGATGCGATAGGAGCTGTAGGAATTGCACGAACATTTTCCTATGGTGGCCACAAAGGGAGGTCCCTCACTGATACCGTCCAACATTTCCATGACAAGTTGCTTCTCTTAAAAGATGAAATGAACACGGATACTGCCAAACAAATGGCAGAAAGTCGCCATCAATTTTTAATCACCTTTCTAAATGAACTTGAGAAGGAATTGGACTGAGTAAAATATTGAAATGAACTTTCATAAAAGGCTCATTTGAAAGGAAGATATGCTAAATCGACTAATAAGGAAACCCATTTTAAGTTGTTCGCTGATTTTTATCGTCTGCTCTCTAGCTAGGCTCTTTGAATATTTCTATATGAGGACAGATGAAACTTTCTTATCTGAGAACTTTTTACACAAGCTTTTTGGAATACTTTTATTGTGGGGAATTCTTTCAATTTGCAAATTAAGATGGAAAGATATTGGTTTCAGTCCCGACGGCATCGTAAGTGGTATAGGGAAGGGGCTATTTTTTGGCTTAGTATGCTCCATCTTTGCATATGCCATTGAAAGTTTTACCCTCTTTTTTCTTCATGGCAATGTTCACTTATCATTTTATGCCAGTGGTTTTTCCTTAACAAACGAAAAAGTATCACAAGCAGGCATCTTATTTATCATGTTAAGTGTGTTATTTAACCTGATAAATGTGTGGATGGAAGAAGGAGTTTTTCGTGGCCTTTTCACAAAAATTCTTGAAGGGATTTCTTACCGCAAGAGTCTATTCTTTATAGCCTTCCTATTTGGAATATGGCACTTGGCAATGCCCTTAAGAGATTATCTTCAAGGAGAATCGTCACTCTTAAATCTTATTGCCATGGGGATTGGCTATGTTATCCTAGCAGGAATGATGAGTATCAAATGGTCTTTACTTTACAAAATGACTGGTTCCTTGTGGCTAGGACTTGGAGATCATCTTTTCAACAATCTTGCTTCAAATCTTGTCCATGTGGTTTCTAATTCTGATGTGGATAGTTTGCAGATTGTGAGAATACTGCTATGGCAGTTGTTGTCGTTTGCTATAGTGTTAGGGGTTTATCAAAAAAACAAAAAGAAAAACCGATAATCAATCCCTTTCTACTACAACTAATTGGAGGTTCAGTATGCCAATTTATGAATTTTGTGCAGAGAATGTCACTTACTTAGAAAAAGCTTTTAAAGCCGGTGCTCAACGCGTGGAGTTGTGTGATAATCTGGCTGTTGGAGGCACGACGCCTTCTTATGGTGTCATAAAGGCAGCCGTTGAGCTGGCCAAGGATTATCAGGCTAAAGTGATTGTAATGATACGTCCACGAGGGGGCGACTTTGTCTATAGCCAGCAGGAATTGGCTATCATGCTAGAAGATATCAAGTGTGCGCGTGACTTGGGTGTTGACGGTTTTGCACTGGGTGCTTTGACTTCGGAAAATCAACTCGATACAGAAGCTCTAAAGACCTTGCTAGATGCCAGTCGAGGCTTAGAGGTCACCATGCATATGGCCTTCGACCAGATTCCCAAAGCAAATCAACCTAGTGCTATCCAGTGGCTTAAGGACTACGATGTGACGCGTCTGCTCACCCGTGCTGGAACTCCCGAGACTGATTTAGAATCACGCTTGAAACGTTATGCAGAATTGGTTAGGCTAGCAGAAGGTCAGTTGGAGATTTTAGCCGGTGGTGGTATCTCTGTGGCTAATCGTGACCAATTTCTTGCCATACCTGGTCTTGAGCAAGTTCATGGAACACGTGTCGTCTTTTAGATTTCAATGGAACCAGCTTCTTGTCTTGGTTCCTTTTAATTTTGTACCATGAAAAGTCACTTTGCCTTTCTAGTCATTCTTTGGTAAGCTATTACTATAGCATTAAAAAAACTGGGGGATGTATGTTAGATAATTTGTTAAAAAAGAATCCTGTCTTGGGTGTCATTATTTATTCGTTATTAGGGTTAGGAGCTATTTGGCTTGGTCACTATTACTCACAGAGCCTTTCACTATTGGAAAGAACGGGTGGTCAGCTTAAGGTTAATACTTTTGTTTACATTGCTTATCAATTAGGTGGGATCAAACTCGTCATGGGTTTCTTTATTCTTTTAGCGCTTTTCTTTTTCTATCTGGGCTATACTTACTTTAAAAAACTTGGCAATACTCAGAAATAAGTACTATACTTATACACCGACTGCGGCTGCTTGCTTGCAGTTTTTTTCTTTTCGAACTGGTCAACCAGAATCCCCGTTTTATGCTAAAATAAAAGTATTACGCTTCAAAAAGGAGATGAGATGAAAGCAGAAGAATGGTTAACCTATTTTGTAAAGATTTATGGACGTCGCCCAAAGATGACAGAGGTTGACGAGGCGATACAAAATGGCAGTCTCTTGGCCAATCGAGCAGAAGTAGAGCGCTTATTGTTAGCATCTAAGAAAAGCATTTGGCAAACCTTAAGTCAGTCTATTGTGACTCATAAGGTCGCAGCGTCAGTCCTTTCAGTTTCTTGTATGACGCTTCTTGGTGGTGGTGCCATTTTTGCTTGGCATTCTCATCATTCACAAGCGCAACAGACGTCATCTCATGCGGTAGCTTTGTCAAGCAGTCAAACAGGTCAAACGTCTTCCTCAGACAAGTCTAAACAATCGAGTTCCAAAGCGTCTGACTCATCTTCAAGCTCTAGTTCTCAAAGTCAGAGTGCTTCATCGGAGTCAAAAACACCTGCTATGGATGTGGAAGCCATTCGAAATGGTGATTTTTCAAGTATCGAAGGTGATTGGGTTTCTGACGGTGGTCATGTTGTGACCATTACCAAGTCAGGGCTCACAAAATCTGAAGAGACAGGAAGTACTGATGGCAAGACTGTCGTTAAAGATTTCAACGGTCAGCCTATGTTTTATTTTGCGGACAATGGTCCTGGACATGGGGTTAATCCTTTTGTTCCTGTGCCAGCCAATCAAGCGGCACCATCTCCAGACAATTCTGTCAAAGACACAGATCGTCTGGTTCAAATTCCAGAATCTGCTGGGCCAGGAGTCGTTTACACGTCCTATTACAGAGTGAAAAGCAAGAGCCAGTCTGGTCAATCCAGCCAGACCAATACGACAACCCTTTGGAATAGTGACAAGGCCGCCAAGCTTGCTAGTTACATGGTAGAGTTTGGCCACAAGATGAATCAAGAAAGTTATAGAAGGCTAACACCTAACGGAAGTGATGATTTCTTTGGTGCCATGTCTTTTGCCAAAAATAATCGCATCATTGTAGGTGAAAAGACAGAACAAAATGCCCCAATGACCAACCAACAAAAGGTAGACGTTGCCTTTTCCGAAGATGGTACAGGGACAGTGGACTATCTCATCGTGGACAGCTACGGATATTCAGGTTCTGCCATGATTCTCTACCATTTCACCATCCATAGGGGTCAACCAGTGGTCCTAGTTTCCATGCAAAATCAGGGAAATCCTGAAAACATGTACTACATGTACCCGACCAATAATAAGGACATCCAAGAAGCCTTTGCCAATATTGTGAATGACAAGTAAAGGTTTGGGAGACTAGAAAGCCTTTATCCTCAATCTAAAGCCTTGGCAACAAGGCTTTTCCTTGTGGAGAAGTGTCTTGAGAATGAGTAGTCAGCAAAATCTGGTATAATGAAGCCAAGGAGGCGCCTATGAAACATCTGAAAAAACAGACGCTAATTCTTTTATCTATCGCTAGCCTATTACTCGTCGGTTTGGCAGTTTTTGCACATATCCACAAAAAGGTGGAGCAACCAAGCTATTCTAACCTAAAAAGCAAGGCCAGTCTTAATGAAGTGCGCTCCATTCTCTCGAAACATTTGGACAAGGGGAGTGTGGATAACTTTATCAATCTGGTTAGGGATTACAATGATACCGTGGGTTCTGTTGGATTATCTGGGGATTTTGCACCATTTACCAAAACAGACTATGATGTGGAAAAAATCAGTAGCCTGTGGACAGCCAAGCATGGTGACTTTATCGGTACCAACTGTCGTATTAACACCTATACGCTACTGAAAGGCAAAATTAAGATTCCACAAGTCAAAAGTGATAGTGAGCTCCTTTTCCAAGATAAGGATGCCATTGACAAGGGCAAGCTCTTTGATGCCAAGGAACAGGCAGACTTTGAAATTCTCTTTTCAAGGGTCAAGACTGAGGCCACCCAAGATGTCAAGGTTCACGCCACGCATATGGAGGATTACTACAAGCAGTTTACCTTTGATGACAAGGCACGCATGCTGTCGGTCGTTGTCCACGATAATCTGGATGGCGATTCCCTTTTTGTCGGTCACGTCGGCGTCTTAGTTCCTACGACAGATGGTTACTTATTTGTCGAGAAATTGACCTTCGAAGAGCCCTACCAAGCCATAAAATTTGCCAGCAAGAAAGACTGCTATAAGTATCTCACAACCAAGTACAAGGACTATACCGGACCAGGTCTAGCCAAACCCTTTATCATGGACAATGACAAATGGGTGGATATGGACTAGCTCAGCGTGAGAAGAAGGTTTTTTATAGGCAAGAAAAGGAAGCAAGATATGAAAAGAAAACAAGCCTTGTCGTTTTATCTGGCGGGGACCTTTGGACAGATTTTACTGGTCAGTCTCCTTGTTTGGTTGCTAAGAGTAGGAGGAGTTAGGGTTGATTATGGAACTCCAATTGGCCTCTTTACCCTTATCTTAGGTGGCTTGTCATCAGCCATTTGGGGAGGCTATGTTAGCATCCGCTATCATCACTCTAGTTTTAAACAACTTGTCAGAGATTTTTTCCAAGTCAAACAGCCTCTTAGTAACTATTTCTTAGTCCTCATTTTTCTAGGTTTGGATTTTTTACCACTAGTCTTGAGTGGAGGGATGATTATTCAGGCTTGGTATCTCCCCATTATCTTATTTTGCAAAGCCCTTGTCTTTGGTGGTATCGAAGAAATCGGTTGGCGCTATTTTTTCCAGCCTGCTTTGCAAGAAAAGTTGACCTATCTAGTGTCCACGCTCTTTACATTTTTGGCTTGGTCACTATGGCATATCCTCTATTTTTACATTGATGGGTCTCTGGCCACGATTCATTTATTGCCTTTCTTGCTAGGCTTATTAAGTAATTGTTTCATCTTATCCGCTATTTATACCAAGACCGGAAGCCTTTGGCTTTGTGTCATGACCCATGCACTAGTCAATGCTTTATCGCAACTGTCATCAACTGAGGAGAGCCTTTGGTTGTCCCTTGTGATTAAGGTGTTAATAATTCTTCTTGCCATGAAAATTGCTGGTAGCAGTATGGAGAAAGTGAAATCCTAAGCTGACTTGATTTTCATTGCTTCAGTTACTTATAATTCCCAAGAGTAGTTCAATGACTACTCTTTTTTATATGTAATACTCAAATGACCTTGCCCATCTTTTTGAGGCATGTTATACTAGAAAGGTATTGTCAAAATTTTCTGACATTACAGGTGGAAAGGAGGTGCTAATGCCTTTTAAAAAAACAAAACACCTTGTTTTTTCCCGCTACCTAAGCCTGCTCTGTTTGCTTCTAGTTTTACTAGTAGCGTCAGTTTTTATAGCAGTTTCTTTAGGGGCGGTCACTATAGATATAGGTGATACCTATGGTGTCATCTTCAGTAAATTGGGGCTTCCGATGGCCAGTCATAGCATAGCCAAGCCACTTGAAGCTATTATCTGGAATATGCGAGTTCCTAGGGTACTCCTGGGGTTAATAGTTGGTGCAGGCCTTTCCATGTCTGGGAGTGTCATGCAGTCAACCGTTAATAATCCGATTGCCGAACCCTATATTTTGGGAATCTCGGCAGGGGCAACGTTTGGAGCAACCTTGGCCATCATTTTAGGCCTTAAGGCTGTGGTAGGCTTGGGTGCCTTTGTGGGGGCTATTCTAGCGACGATTCTTGTCCTAATCATTGCCTCTATGCAGGGGAGAGTGACCACATCTGGCCTGATTTTATCTGGAACGGTTGTCAACGCCCTCTTTATTGCCTTTGCCAATTTTATAATCTCTATTGGAGCGACAGCAGACAGTGTCATGACCATTAAGTTTTGGACCATGGGTTCATTGACAGGAACATCTTGGTCAGATTTGATGCTTCCAGCAGTAGTGGTTGGTTTGGCCTTTCTCTTTTTCTCAACTCAGTATCGTGTCTTCAATGCCATGATGATGGGAGATGAGGCAGCTTTGACTTTAGGGATTCCACTTAAACTCTACTGGTATCTTTACATTGCCATTGTTGCGGTCATAACGGCCGTCTTGGTTGCTAGCTGTGGGATTATCGGTTTTGTCGGCTTGATTACTCCTCATATTGCTAGAAGTTTAGTCGGGACTAACTATCGTAAGCTTTTCCCAGTGGCAACTCTCTTAGGTTCCTTGTTTGTGGTTTGGGCAGATGTCTTGGCTAGAATCCTCGTCAAAAATGCGGAGCTACCTATCGGAATCTTTACAGCCTTGGTTGGCGCACCTTTCTTTATTTATATTGTGACTAGAAATCGTAGGAAGGTGGTTTAGACTTATGGATGTAAAGTGTAAGGATATTCATTATTCGATTGGAGAGAAAAAAATCCTAAACGGTGTCTCTCTTGAGGTTGAAGGTGGGCAATTCCAGACCATACTGGGACCAAATGGGAGTGGAAAATCAACCTTGCTCAAAACGATTTACCGCCAGTTGAAACCAGATAGCGGTCAGATTTTTCTTGATGGAAAATCCCTAGACCAGGTAAGCCTAAAGGAAACTGCAAAAGAAATGGCCGTTGTGACACAGTTTAACACCCTTCAATTTGATTGCACGGTGGAAGAAATTGTCATGCTTGGCCGAACGCCCCATCTTTCCTTTCTGCAAAAAGAATCGGATCGGGACCACTTGCTCGTTCAAGATGCCCTAGACAAGGTTGGCATGTCTGAAAAGAAGGCACGCTATTATTCGTCCCTATCAGGTGGCGAAAAACAAAGAGTCATCCTAGCGCGTGCCTTGGCTCAGGAACCCAAACTCCTTTTATTGGATGAGCCTACCAATCATTTGGACATTAAGTATCAGTTGGAGATGTTGGCCTTGGTCAAGGAGCTAGGCATTAATGTTCTCGCAGTTCTCCACGATATTCAATTGGCCTGTCGTTTTTCAGATTATATCTACTTAATGAAAGGGGGTGAGATTGTTGCCCAAGGTGTCCCAAGGGATGCCGTAACCCCACAATCCTTGCAGGCGGTTTATGATGTTCAGAGTCGTATTACCTGGACGGATGACCAGCAGGCAATGATTCAGTATTTATAAGCCTAGGAAAGGAAGGCCTTATGAACAAGAAAACATTTCGTATCGCATTAATCGCTGCAGCAGTCCTCACATTGACAGCATGCAGTTCTACATATAAAAACAGCACATCATCGTCATCATCAGCAAAAGAAACGGTGAAAAAGACCAAGTCAGAAACCCAGTATCCTTTGACTGTCAAAACTTATGACGATAAAGGAACTGAGCTAGATCAAGTCTTCAAAAAGGCACCAGAAAAGGTTATCACCAACAACCTTTCATCAACTGAAATCTTGATTGAGCTTGGTTTGAAAGACAAAATTGTCGGTATGCTTAACCCTGACAATGAAGTAACCGATAAATATAAGGATGACATTGCTTCAATCCCACATATCGGTGATAAGAAAACAATCTCTCAAGAAGCCATCTTGGCTTACGGACCAGATGCTCTTATTGGTCGTAATATGATGTTCTCAGACAAGTCAATGGGAACCATCAGCACATGGAACAGCAACGACATTCCTGTCTATACGCAAAAAGCTTCTGTTTCAACAACTAAACAAGATTTGAATAATATCATCGAAGATGTTAAAAATATTGGTGACATTTTCAACGTTCAAGACAAGGCAGACAAGTATGCGGGACAACTTCAAAAGCGTATCGACGCCGTTAAAAAGAAAAACAAGTCTTCTGACAAAGACTTGAAGAAGGCTCTTATCATGTGTGCCTACAACGATGAGACCTTTGGAACTTACAAATCTGCCCTTCAAGAAAGTATGCTCAATCAGCTTGGTTATACCAATGTTGCGACAGGAACATCAGATTTGACTCTGGAAAATCTCGTGTCAATGGAACCAGAATTGATTATCTATGTAACCAGTGACCGTAATAAGGCCATGGACAAGGATGCTACAGACAAGATGGAAAAGAACGCTGTTCTTGAAAATGTTCCAGCCGTTAAAAACAAGAAAATCATGACTATTTCTTATGATGAGCTTATGGATTACGGTCCATCTGTGATTGATTCTCTTGAAAAGGTTAATGACTTTGTTAATAAATAAAGACTTTGTCTGCCATGACATTCAGGTTACGGTTGCCCTTCCTGAGTCTTATGATTTCAAGAAGTCTTATCCAGTTGTTTTTCTGAACGATGGGCAGCTTGAGTATCTGGGAAAAATCGCAGATTCTGTTATCCTGGTTGGGCTTGAACCTCAGAATCGCTTGGATGATTTTACGCCTTGGCAGGCTCAGGCTCTGAGACCTGGAAGCCCTGATTTTGGCGGTAAGCTAGCCAGCTATCATGACCATCTATTTGGCTATATTTTCAAAAGCATCGCACAAGAGTTTCGACTGGATGAAAGTCGCATGGCTTACGGAGGCTATTCGCTGGGTGGTTTGGCTGCTATTTCCAGCCTTTATAGTAGTGATAGGATGCCTTTGATCTTTTCCATTTGCGGATCCTTTTGGTATCCAGATTTTGTAGATTACTGCAAAGCCCACCAGCCCATCAATAAGTCTTGCTCGGTCTATTTACGTAACGGTTTGACCGAGGGGGCTAAGCATAAGAATAGATTGGCCAAAGCTCCTAGTTATGCCAAAGAAGTGCATGAACTTATCAAAAAACAGAGCGTGTCTACTTATTCAGCATTTGACCCCTACGGTCATCATGACCATCTTCAAGAAAGATATGATGCTTTTTCGGATTGGTTGATTGAGCAGTGGAAGCTCTGAAATGTTGATATTGGCGAGTAGGAAAGAGATAAGAAAAGTAGTGAAGAAAGTTCCGACGATGGAATCACTTCACTACTTTTTGTTATGCTCGAAAACTACCATCACAGTTGATGCTTCCGAAAAGTTTTTAGACATGAATCAAAAGACGCCTTAACTCTGTATATTAAAGGTAATTTATTTACCTTTGACTTATATCCTAACTTCAAAAAGGACAAGACTATTATTGTTGTTGATGCAGTAACTTATATAATTTAAAACTTTTTTGTTGGAGAAGTAGAAGGGAAAAAACTATACTTTGGTGCCTGAGAATACTTCGATATGGTTCCCTAGTATTTTTATATCTACTGGAAGATTATCCGATTTGTCTCCATCAACATCTGACTCTAACTTAACCTCTGAAGAAATCCTAATATTACGCG
>OGJH01001336.1_pt1 | contig 21625 bp, 18 predicted proteins | sample 1572021 | NCBI WGS metagenome assembly OGJH01 (sample SAMEA2582098, study PRJEB24529) | metagenome | biome: Human gut stool | place: China | collected 2011
ACCGCAAAGCGGCCTGCCCTTGATGGCACGAAAAAGAACTGCTACACTGCTGTAAACGACGGAAAATTCAAACTGTTCTTGAGTTCTTCGCCGTCGGTGATTCACCTACAGCAGTTCTTTTTCGTACCGTCAAGGGTGGCGGTAAGCTACCACAACATAAAATATCTACAGTTTTCAAGGTTCATTTGAGCCTTTTTTCTTTGGCTCGTTTTTTCATAGGTCATTTGACACTATCCTTTCTGAAAATCCATTGTCTATGCATCTGCATGTTCGATGACAACTGCGTGTGCAATGCCAGGCACCGTCATTCCTTCATTGAAAGACACCGTTGAAAGCAATGCGCCTGTCGGCACGAACAATATCCGTTTTAACGTTCCATCTTCGATCTGTTTTAAAAAGTAAGCGCTTAGCGTCACTGCTGAACAGCCGCATCCGGAACCACCTGCCCCGGTATTCTGGCGCTCGGCATCAAAGATTTCAATTCCACAATCCGAGTGTATCTTACTGATATCGTAACCGTCTTTTAACAACAGGTCAATGAGAATTTTCTGTCCTACCGTTCCGAGATCTCCTGTAATGATCCTGTCATATTCTTTTTCACTTCGCCCGAAATCCTCAAAATGCTGTCTGATGACCTCTTTGGCTGCTGGTGCCATGGCTGCCCCCATGTTCATGGAATCTTTGATCCCAAAATCCACAATTTTTCCGGTTGTGATCCCTGTGATTTTTGCCATTCCCATCTCTTTTCCGAGGACGAAAGCCGCGCTTCCGGTCACTGTCCAGGTGGCCGATTTCGGTCTTTGGTTTGCATATTCGAGCGGGAATCTGAATTGTTTTTCTGCGCTGGCAAAATGGCTTGAAGTCATGGTCACGACGTGATCCGCATAGCCGGCCGCTACACACATCGCACCGAGAGACAGCGATTCCCCACAGGTACTGCAGGCTCCGTAAAGTCCAAAGAGCGGTACCTGAAAATCCAGCACCCCAAACGAGGTCGCCATGGTCTGCCCCAAAAGATCGCCTGCGAAAAGATACCGGATGTCCTCTTTTTTTAATCCGGCTCTGCCGACCGCCATGGTGAAAGCTTCTTTCTGCAGCGTGCTCTCTGCCTCTTCCCATGTGTTCTGACCAAATTTATCGTCCTCACCGATTACATCAAAATGACCTGCCAGAGGTCCCTCTCCCTCCTTTTTTCCAACAATATTTGCCGTGCTGATAATAAAAGGAGCCTCTGTAAAACAGAGGCTCTGTTTTCCCTTCTGCATACTCGTATCCACACTTTCTTTTTCTTTTAGTATGGATCAGGGAAGTTTTTCTTATTCTCTTTTTCATCATTTTCTTATCGTTTTTGCAATCGCTTCCGGTGATAACTGTAAAAAAACACAAAGCTCTAAAAACTCTTCGGCAAGCAGAGGTTCTTTATAATCCGGATGCAGTTTTTCTTCCGGAACTTGTGTCTGTTCTGAGATCTCAGATGCTGAAATTCCTTTTTCCTGCATATAAGCAAGGATATATTCTGTCACTCTGGATTTATTCATGCGCTCCACTCCTTTTCTCATGTGTTCTTCCCGATATATGCAGACCTCATCATGCAAGCATGTTCGGTCTACATATTCTCGATTGGCACCGCTCATTGCTTACGCACATTATATTCTTATAATTCAAGACTTTCAACCATATTTTCCCATATAATCAGAATTAATTGACGGTCTAAAATATGTGAGATATGATAACCATAATAACTTTTTAAATTTCAGAAACAGGGGATTTTTATGCGAAATGAATTAATTCCAAAGGTGTTAAAAGAATATAGAAAACGAAATCATTACTCAGTGAAAGACGTATCGATCAGGCTGATGGAACATGATATTGATGTTGCACCGAAGACGATTTATGGCTGGGAAAGCGGACAGGCACAGCCGACGGCGGACACACTGCTCTTACTGTGCGAGATATACAAAATCCCGGACATCCTGAACTCCTTCGGTTACGACCAGCCCGATGATCCGGCAGCTTCCCTGACTTATCATGAACGTGAGATCATCTACGCCTACCGCAACCGCCCTGAGTTGCAGCATGCGGTCGACATTCTGCTCGGATGCGATTAAGTATTTTGTTTCCTGTGATCCAATCTGATCTGTACGATATGTAACTAAAAAAGAGGTTTTTCTGTAGAAATATCTGTTTTCAGGATTTTTGCAGGAAAACTTTTTTTATGTGCTCTTTCCCCGGCTTCTTACAAATCCAGACAGGCACACGGCTGTTTCCGTGTATATCATTTTATTTTCACAGGTTGCAACTTTGCTTTAAGAAGTATAGAATAGAAGATACTCTGCGGTTTTATGGTAGTTCCGTAAAACCGTTTACCGCAGGACATTATTAAGGGAGATTTATTTATGAACGCTTTCCAATTTATCTTTCAGTATATCAAACGGCATAAAGTCCAGTATACGCTTGGTATCATCACGCTTTTTGTGGTAGACTTTGCCAATATTTTTATTCCGAAACTTACCGGTGTCATCACCGACGGACTCACTGCCCACAGCCTTGACTGGAGCGGAGTCAGATTAAATCTGCTTTACCTTTTTCTGCTTGGACTGCTGCTTGCGGTCGGCCGTTTCTTCTGGCGGTACTTCCTGTTTGGAGCTTCCCGCTCCATCGAAAAAGAGCTGAGAAACGACATGTTTTCCCATCTGGAAAAAATGGATGTGGAATATTACAACGAGCACAAGACCGGTGACCTGATGACACGTTTTACCAGCGATCTGAACGCGATCCGCATGGCGATTGGACCTGCCGTCATCTGTGTGTTTGACGCCTCCGTCATGACCCTTATGGTCATTTTCCAGATGATGTATTATGTCAGCGTGAAGCTGACACTGATCGCAGTCATCCCAATGCTTTTCATTTTATTTGGCGAGATTTATTATGGAAAAATCATCCGTCCGCGCTTTACTGCAAGGCAGGAGGCTGTTTCCGATCTCACCGACTACGTGCAGGAAAGCTTTTCCGGTATCCGTGTCATCAAGGCGTTTGTCCGTGAGAAGGCACAGCGTTACCACTTTTTAAAAGAAAACGAAAACACCATGGAAAAGAACTTAAGCATTGCAAAGATCCAGTCGATCGTCATTCCACTTTTAGATGTCATCATCGGGCTTTCCTCGCTGCTTACGCTCATTTACGGCGGCTATCTTGCGCTGGTCGGGGACATCACGCTTGGACGCTTTGTCGCTTTTAACCAGTATATTAACATGCTTGTCTGGCCGATGTTAGCCTGCGGGGATTCCGTCAATATGTTTTCGCAGGGTGCTGCCTCCATCCGAAGGATCCAGGAGATTTTCAAAGAACAGCCTGCCATTGCAGACACCGACAAGACAAGGGATGTGGACGACATTAGGGGCGAAATTGATTTTCATCACCTTACCTTCATCCACCGCGGTCACAGCGAACCGACTTTAAACGACATCACCCTGCATGTACCGGCAGGAACAACGCTTGCGATCATCGGGCGCACCGGAAACGGAAAATCCACACTGGTAAATCTCCTGCTGCACCTTTACAACACGAAACCGGGCATGCTTTTCATTGATGGAAAGGACATTAACACCATTCCTTTAAAAACACTGCGTGAAAATATCGGATACGTTCCGCAGGATAACTTCCTGTTCTCGGACACATTGAAATCCAATATCGCATTTGGCGCTGAAAATGAGGATATGGAAGCCATCCAGTCCGCAACACGCGCTGCCTGCATCCATGAAAATATTGTCCAGTTCCCGGACGGTTATGAGACAATTGTAGGTGAGCGCGGTGTCACCTTATCCGGCGGTCAGAAACAGCGGAGTTCCATTGCCAGGGCACTGATGAAAAATGCACCGATCCTGATTTTAGACGATGCCCTCTCCGCTGTCGATACCGACACCGAGGAACACATTTTAACGAATTTAAAGAAAAACCGGGAAGGAAAGACGACCATTCTCATTGCGCACCGCATCTTGACGATCCAGAATGCAGATATCATTATGGTGTTAGAGGACGGCACTGCCGCCGAGATCGGAAATCACGATTCCCTTATGGCAAAACACGGGATTTATTACGATATGTTTGAAAAACAGCAGTTAGAAGCCATCCACGGTGAAGCCGGAAAAGCGCTCATCAGACAAGATCATCCAGCTGCAAAAACAGGAAAGGAGGACGCATAACTATGAAACGTTTACTGGCCTATTTAAAACCGCACAAATGGGTTATGACTGCTGCGACAGTCCTCGTCCTCTTTATCATCGTGGTAGAACTTTACCGCCCGATCGTCATCGGTGATGCGATCGATGATTATATCAACGGCTATTACGCACCGTACATCGAAACCACTGCGGATGCGCCGGGTGCTGTTCCTTATCATGACACTTACCTGACAAGAGATTTTGAAGCGGCAGACGGACAGAATTACGATCAGATTCTTCTATATAATAATCAATATTATATGGCAGAAAATCTTTCATCCGAAGAATGTGATGCATTAAAAAATGCAGATGCCGCCACACTTTCATCTTATGTAAACCAAAGTGCAACGTCTCTCACAAGGGACGACTTAAAAGATTTGCGGCATTATGATTTTGCCGGCATTTTGAAAGCGGCTGCCCTCTATCTGCTGCTTCTGCTCACCGGATTTGTCTTAAATGCATTAGACACCTGGATTTTGCAGAAAATGGGACAGGAGATCATTTACCAGATGCGTGAGGAGGTATTTACCCACATTCACAGCTTATCGTTAAACTTTTTCAACAATACGCCTGTAGGAAAACTTGTCACCCGTGTCTCCAACGACACCGAAGCGGTCAATGAACTTTTCTCCACCATTTTGGTAAAACTCTTTAAAAACATTGTAAAAATTATCGGATATGCCGTTGTCATGCTCTCCATTAATGTCAAAATGGCTCTCGTATCCTTTGCACTGCTGCCGCTTGTCACAGTGCTGACCTTCTTTTTCCGTTTTATGTCAAGGAAGGCATACGAGCTTACAAGAAACCGCATTACCGACTTAAACACATTTTTATCGGAACACCTCTCCGGCATGAAGCTCATCCAGATTTTTGCAAGGGAAGAGGAAAAATATGCACAGTTTGAAAAGAAATCCGAAGATTTATACAAGGCAAACTGGCGTGAGGTTATGACATTTGCGATTTTTCGTCCATCCATTTATCTGGTGTCCGTGCTTGCCATGATGGTTGTGATTGGAACCGGAAGTGCCGGGGTGTTAAACCAGACGCTCTCGCTCGGAACGCTGTTTATTTTTATCACTTATATTTCCTCGTTTTTTGATCCGATCCAGGAACTTGCGGAACAGTTTGGTACATTGCAGTCCTCTCTCGCCTCTGCCGGAAAAATTTTCTCCATTTTAGACGAGAAACCGGACATTGTAAAACCAACGCACCCGGTTGAAGTCAACATCAAAGGACGCATCGAATTCCGTCATGTATGGTTCGCCTACGAGAAGGACGATTATATTTTAAAAGACATCAGTTTCGTCATCGAACCGGGCGAAAAAGTTGCATTTGTCGGTGCTACCGGAGCTGGAAAATCTTCCATCTTAAATCTGATCGGACGATACTTTGACATCCAGAAAGGTGAGATTTTGATCGACGGCGTCAACATCAAAGACATCGACACTGATGTGCTGCGCGCCGCGATCGGGCAGGTACAGCAGGATGTATTTATTTTTACCGGGGATATTAAGAGCAATATTTCACTGGACAATGAGAATATTTCCATTGAGGACGTGAAACGTGCCGCAGAGATCGTGCACGCGGATTCCTTTATCGAAAAAATGCCGGGCGGCTATGATGCCCCTGTCACAGAGCGCGGAAGCACCTTATCCGCCGGACAGAGGCAGTTACTCTCCTTTGCGAGAACCCTGGCTTACGATCCGACCATCCTTGTCTTAGACGAGGCAACTGCCAATATCGACACAGAGACCGAGGCTCTTATCACAAGTGCTCTGGCAAAACTCATGGAGGGCAGAACTACGATCATGGTTGCACACAGACTTTCCACGATCCAGCATGCCGACAAGATCATTGTCATGCATCAGGGACAGATCAAGGAAGCCGGCACCCATCAGGAACTTCTCGCCCAGAACGGACTGTACCGGAAATTGTACGATCTGCAGCTTGTGGAAGCGTAGCAGTTCAATTTTTGTAACGACAGTTTATATGTCCGCCCCGGGAGCATGAACATCCGAGCCGCCGCTTTAAACACACCGGTTTCCGTCATGGAAACTGCCGGGAAAGGCGGCGCATGGGGCATGGCACTTCTCGCCTCCTATATGGTTCACAAAAAAGACGGCGAAACATATGTAGAAACAGAATGTTCACATTTACTGCTTGGTGAACGGTACCCTCTGATTATTTCCGAATCTCCACCCACTCCATCTCAAGCTTCGGTTTCACAACCTCTGTTTTGATCTCGTAGTATCCCTGTTTTAATTCCACACGGCAAATCTTCTGCGTGTTCGGTCTGCCTTCCGTGCCGCTCGTCTGCAATGTGAAGAATAATTCATCGTTGAGATAGAGGTTTGCGGCTGCCTGTGCCAGATTGGACTGCGGAGAAATAAATTTTACAACAACATTGTATACACCAGACTGGTTTACATAAATCTTCTGTGACACTTTATCTTCCGGAACAATGCTTATATCGCTTTCCCCAGTTGCCCCTTCTGATCCAGCCCCCTGCAACGGCTCATATGCCTTCACTTCCTCCAACGGTCTTAACGGACGTTTCATAACCGGAGCATTTAAAATAAACCGACAGATATTTTTTGCAGAGCGCTGCAACTCCCCAATGGTCAGCTTTCCATTGTCCAGTGCCTCCAAAATATCATCGCCCATGGCATTGATTTCCGCGCCGTTATTGTTGACTACCATATAAAGGTCATTCTGGGAGCGCACCATCGAAGAAAGTGCATGATGATCCTGCTTGCCACCTTTTACAACATCATTGACACTTGCCCACCAGTCGGTCATGACAATGCCTTCATACCCCCACTCTCCTCTTAAGATCGTGGTATTTAAATCATAATTGGACGATGTCCAGTGTCCATTGATCGGATTATAAGATGTCATAATAGAGGAGGCTTCCCCTTCTTTGACTGCAATCTCAAATCCTTTCAGATAAATCTCACGCAGTGCACGCTCTGACACAACAGAATCTACTGTATGTCTTGCCGTCTCCTGGTTGTTCGCCGCAAAATGCTTCACCGTTGCAAAAGAGCCGCCTTTTTTGATTCCCCTTGTCACTGCTGCCGCAAAACATCCGGTCACATAAGGATCTTCACTGAAATACTCAAAATTGCGTCCGTTCAACGGATAGCGGTGGATATTAATTCCAGGTCCGAGCAGAGTGTCCACTTCGTTTGCAACCAGCTCTTTTCCTTCCATCACATAAAGTTCTTCCATCATTGGAATGTTAAACGAACATGCAAGCAGTGTTCCGATTGGAAGCTGTGTTGCCTTCAATCCGCTCTCCATACGGATACCGGAAGGTCCGTCTGCACAGCAGGCAGCCGGGATTCCATATTCATACAGGCGGTCGCTGACACCTCCAAATGTGGATGCCGTACCCGGTGTTACTTTCGGGCTGCTCATTCCTTCCCCGCGCACGATCGTGGCGAGTTCCTCTTTGGTCAATTGCGCGATAAATGTATCCAAATCTGCTTTTCCCTCTGCAACATCCGAAAAACGGATTCCTTTGTCTCCGGTGATTGCAAGCTGCTCCGGTAAATGCGCCTCAATCCGTTCCTGTAACCGGATGGTCTGCTGCGGCACTGCCTCCTTTTCCTGCTGATAGCTTCCATCCTCCCGGCTCTGTCCCGGACGGATGCGCTCAAATGCTTCTGTCGGTGCGAGTGCTTCCTGCAGGGCTTCCGTCACACAAAGCTCTTTTACGATATATGCTCCTTTTCCATCCACATCTGCGATTTTCGTATTCCGCACACTATTACCCACATGGAATACGTAAGCACCTGCCTCTGATACATAGCAGGACTTGTGGCCTGCCACACCGGAATCATCATATGAAGCAAGATTTTTTACCGGAATGTGCAGTGTCATTTCCTGTTTTTCTCCCGGAGCCAGCTCCTTTGTCTTTGCAAATGCTTTTAATTCTCTCGCCGGTTTTCCAAGTTTTCCCTGCGGTGCCTGCACATAGACCTCTACGACCTCTTTTCCCCTGCAGTCTCCTGCATTTTTCACACAGATGGTAATCTGCACTTCTTTTCCTGCACATGTTCCATTATCAATCGATACTCCGTGACTGCCCAAAGCACCTCCGACTTCGGATTCTTCTGTAACCGTCTCTGCTTTTAAAATTTCAATGTCAAACTTCGAATAGGAAAGTCCAAAACCGAACTCATACATGACTTTTTCCGGGCAGAATGTCTCAAAATAGCGGTATCCCACATAGATATCTTCGGTGTAAAAATTGCGCACAGTGTCTCCGAAATCGTTCGCCGCCGGATAATCTGCCAGTGAACATGCGATCGTGTCCGTCAGTTTTCCACTTGGAGACACTTTTCCACTCAAAACATCCGCAACTGCATTTCCACTCTCCATGCCACCCTGCCAGATATAGAGCACGGAACGGATATGATCCTTGTATACAGGATTCTTAAGCCAGCTCATATCTATGATATTCGACACGTTCAAAAGTACTGCGACCTGTTCAAAATGCGCTGTCAGAACCCTCAGATTTTCAAGTTCGTCCGGCGTTAGAAGGTAACTGCCCGCCTCATTTGCATAATCCTTATCTTCGCCTGCAGTACGTCCGATAATAAAAATCGCTTTCTCTGATTTTTCTGCTGCGGCTGCCGCGATCTCCTCTGTGATCACCATCTCTTTCTGGTGCCACGGCTCTGCTGCCCAGCCGCCACCGCCGTTGTCAAACGGGTGGTCTTTTAACCACGCTCTGTAAATGTCTGCCAGCTCCTCATTCAAAGTAAAGCTGCCGCTCTCTCTCATTCCATCATAAATATTCACCACATAAGGCACGTTGACAGCTCCGCCGGAACCAGTCCCGCTGCGGTAAGTCTCAAACTGGCACCTGCCAAACACAGACACCATCTCTTCCTTTTTCAATGGGAGCATGTGACCTTCATTTTTCAATAAAACGGCTCCCTCTGCGGCTGCCGCCCTGCAATATGCTCCAAATCCTTCCAATGGTACTCCGATTGTACTCATACTCATCTGCTTCCTCCAAATACGTTTCTATTTTTATTTTAAAATGTTTTCTTTCACATCACATATTCTAGTAAAATCTTCTCTTCCATGCTATAATTTTTCTATTCAAAAATATAACAATTTTGTCATTGGAGGTTTTCTATGGATTATCCGGAAGAAAGAAAACAATATATTGACGGCATCGCCTGCCAGTATCTCTGTCATATTGAAAAAGCAGAGAAACCGGGCAATGTATTTTCCGCTCATTTTCATTATTATATTGAAATGCTCTATGCGCTTTCCGGTCATTTCCGTATTTATTTAAACGGAATTTACCACGAATTTGCGGCAGGGGATTTTGTACTGATCAATTCCAGGGAAGTGCACCAGATCGACGCGCTCTCATCAGAGGGCGGCTCTTATATCGTGGTTCGTTTTCTCCCGGAACTCATTTACGACGGCATGACGCAGAGCCACTTTGAGTTAAAATATCTGCTTCCATTTATCACCGAAAACAGCATTTATGAAAAAGTAATTTCTTCTTCCATATTAAATGCAAAACACTCTGCCATCCCCGGACTTATGAACGAGATTATCCGGGAATCTGAGGAAAAACAATACGGCTACGAGCTTGCGATCAAAAATCACATTGGCGGTATTTTTCTTTGGCTGCTGCGCTACTGGCATGCAAATGGCGAAGAACCGCTTCTCGAAGATTTTGAAAACCAGCAGTTAAAACAGCAGCTCTCCCCAGCCCTGACCTACATGATCACCAACTATGAAAAATCTATCAGTGCAGCGGACATGGCAAAACTCTGTAATTTGAGCTACAGCTATTTTTCCAGAAGTTTCAACCGGCTTTTGCATATGAATTTCAGTGATTACCTGAATGAGATCCGCATCCGGGAAGCGGAAAAGCTGTTAGTCTCAACTACCCAGAACGTGACGGAGATTGCATCTGCGGTCGGTTTCTGTACCACAAGTTACTTTATCAAACAGTTTACCAAATACCTGCATATTTCTCCCAAACAATACCAGAAACAAATGCGCCAGGGGACAGAAAGATTTCATTGCATAACCACGCAACACAAGCTATAATAGTTTGCAGTGTCCAGTGGTTCCTTAACGGTGATTGGCGGTGCCGGACTTGTCATCGGCTCTTTTGTATCCGGTGGTACTGCAACTCCAAACTTTACCCGATTCGCAAAGTCTGAATATCTGGACTACAAACGACAATGCCTTATATACCGCCGGACTCGGACTTGCTAATATCTTCCATCAGAAGAAAAAACCTATGGTACTGATCTCCGGTATCATTGGAACGATTTTATCCGTCTGGTTATACTATAACTTCTGTAACTGGTTAAATGTATTAAACTGGGGGATTTCCTCCATCAATGGCATGGTGGTTGCTGTCGTCTGCTACCTGATTGGATATTTTGTGAAGAAAAATCAGAGATAAATAATACGTCCTAATTCTGCTGAAGTTCTGTGTGAGATGGAAATGACAGTGCGGTCTTTCGCTACACGCTTTAACGCCAGTAACACTGCCTTTTCCGTCTCTGCATCCAGATTCGCCGTGATCTCATCAAACAGCAGCATTTGTGGTTCCGCCACTGCGGCTCTTGCAATGGATAAGAGCTGCCACTGTCCCTGCGAGAATAACTCCGGCGTGCATTTCGTGTCATATCCGTTTTCAGAGCTTTCTATCACATCGTCTAACCCGGTCAGCTCTGCCACTGCTTTTACGCGGTCTGCCGGAATGGTTTCATCATACAGCGTGATCTGATCGCGCACCGTTCCCGGAACCATGTGGAAGATCTGTTCTACATAGCCGAACAGTTTCCGTTTCTCTTCCTCCCGGACTGTCACTGCCGGTCTTCCGTGGATCAAAACCTCTCCGCCCTGCGGTTCGTAAAGTCCTAAGAGAAGTTTTAAAATCGTACTTTTTCCTGCCCCGGTTCGTCCTGCGAGTGTTACCTGCTCCGCGTCCATGACCTTTAAATTCAAATGGTCTAAAACGACATGTTCATCATAACCGAAGGTCACATCCCGAAACTCGACAAACGGAACATCTGCTGTTTTATTTTCTGAGTGTCCCCCAGCCATCTGTTCCACGCATTCTTCTGCTACTGTCTCGCTGTCTTTTTCCACTATCTGCTTCTCCTCAAGTGCAAAAAATTCATTGATCCTGTGGATTCCGGCAATCGCAGACTGAATCGTCTGAATCTCCATTCCGAGGCTCTCCACCGGGGAGAATATCTGTGAGATATAGTTGATGACCGCAACCGCAGTTCCGGCAGACATTCCAAAGAAGGTCAGTACCGTGTGGTTTCCGGACGCGGAAAGCAGCATGACAACTGCGACAACCACCGCATTCAATATCAGTATCACCGGGGAGTAAACCGCATCATAAAAATTGGTGCGCTCCATCGCTGCATAACTCTCCCCGATATAAGTGTCGTAACGCTCTTCCATGTATGCTTCCTTTGCAAGACAATGGATTGTGCGGATATTGTGAAGCGTCTCCGGCACATGACCGGATGCCCGTCCGACAGCCTTTCGGTTTTCAATCTGCGCCGCCAGCATATTTTTCTGGACATGTCTAGTAAACCAGAATAAAAACGGCAGCAACACCAGCAATACCAGCGTCAGTCCACGGTTTTGAAACCAGATCACGACAAGGATACTGATAATCTTACATACATCCGCAAACATACTGATAATCCCGGAGGTAAACAGATTTTCCACCGTGTCAACATCCCCGACAAACCGTGACACCAGTGTTCCCGGCTCCTGCTTATTCACGCTGTCTGCCGTCAGACTTACAAATTTATCCATCAGGCTGCTTCTTAGTGCATGTGTGATTTTCTGACCAAACACCGTCAGGAGTCCTTCCCTCGCAGCTTCCAATATTCCGGTAAGTGCGAGCAGGACAAAATAGAGAAGGATCACAGAAAACGCCGCCTCATTACCGGCTGTCACTGTATCAATGATTTTTGCAAGGATCAGCGGAGAAATCAGCGCTGCCACAACTGCTCCGATCACTGCGGTCAGGATTCCGGCAGACAGCATTTTCTGTTTTTTGATTGTTTCCAGGATCACACTTTTTACCTGTCTTTTCTGTTTCATCTACCACTCCTCCTTTCCTCTGTATGTTCAGAAACTGTTTTTCTATTTTCCGTTTCCACTTTCGCATTCTCTCTTTCATCGCTCTGTGTCTCATACAGACTGCGGTACTCCGGTATCTTTTCCAGAATTTCTTCATGTGTACCGGCCACCGCCTTTCCATCTTCCATCCAGATGACCTGATTCATCTGCGGAAACAGATATAAACGGTGAGAAATTAAGAAAACAATATTGTCTTTCGTCTGCTGTTTCAAATTGGCAAAAATCTGTTTTTCCGTGTTTTTGTCCAGTGCCGAAAAAGGATCATCCAGAATCAGAACCGGCTTTTTGTGGCAGAGTGTCCTTGCAAGTGCAAGACGCTTTGCCTGACCGCCGGAGAGACGTACTCCGCCATTTCCAACCGCGGTCTGTTTTCCATCCTCCATCTCTGCAACTTCCTGTTCCATGCACACTGCCTTTAAGTAATCGTCTGCCTCTTTTTTCTCACCGAGCAAAATATTATTTTCCATACTGTCAAAAAACAACTCCGGATCATGTCCAAGATAACCGATCCGCTTCGTGCGGTCTGCCTCGTCCATAGCCTGCAAATCTGTGCCGTCCACAAGAATCTGTCCCTCATAAGGATATTCACACAAAAATACTTTTCCAAGCGTTGACTTGCCACATGCGACCGCCCCGGTAATACCGATGATCTGTCCTTTCTCTGCGGAAAGACAAATGTCGTCTAAAATTTTCTTTCCATCCGGATAAGCAAAATTCAGATGACTGATCTGTATTTTTTGCACTGTTGTCTCTGTGTTGCCTGCTGGGACTGTGTCGTTTTTTTCCTTACACTCCCTGGCATGATTTTCTGCTGTCTGATCTTCGATCGCAGTTCTCTCATCTTTTCGTGTCAGAAGTGGTTTGATACGGTTCCATGAAACCTGTGCTTTATGTACCGCATTGAACAACTTCGCAGCGCTTGACGACTTCACGGAAAGTTTCACAAAGCACGACAAAAATGTGGTAAACGCCGCAATGCCCCATGCACGCCAGCCGGTTCCCAATACATTTTTCTGTCCGAAATACAAAATGAACAGCACACCTGCCATGGAGATGACGCGATACACCGGTGGCATTGCCGTGTTCCAGATGTTTGCTCTCACGGCTGCTTTTTCATACGCAGACAAATTTTCTTCATATGCATTCTGTCTTTCTTTTTCACGCCCGAAAACACGGTATGTGATTGCATTTTCTGCCCGGTCTAACGTCGCTGCGCTCAGCGCGCCGGACTGTTCCTTGTAGGCAGCCCCGGTTCTCTGGATCATTTTTTTCATTTTTTCTGCGGTCATGTAAGAGATTGGCGGAAACAGCATACATAAGAGCGCCAGCCGCCAGTCATACCACAAAAGCATTCCGGCATAGGCTGCGAGCGCCACACCTGTATCAAAAGTTTCCGTCGTAAATTTCCGCATTCCCTCCACACAGTCATCAACGTCGAGGATTGCTTTCGTTATGACATGGCCTTCGCCCTCTTCCTTAAGGCTCGCCCTGCTTTTTCTGACAAGGCTTCCATAGAGGATTTCCTTCATCCTGCGGTTTACATTATTGGCAAAACGGCGGACATAAAAACGCTTGATATATCTCGAACTCTGCACGATCACGATCACTGCCACATAGCTCAACACAAGAATCAGCATATCGCCAAACTGTCCGGCACCTCTTAAAATGTCCACAAGACAGCCGGTCATTTTTCCTTCGAACCACGGTCCTGCAAGCAGTCCTACATTATAGATCAGACCGGATATTGTCACCGCCAGAAGCACTTGCCATTCTGCTTTAAAATAGGACAAAATCCTGTCCGGCTGAAATGATGCTGGCTGTTTCTGTTTTTCTCTCATTTTGTCCTCCTTTTCCCTGCAAAACAAGAAAGGCATCACACCAAAGTGCGATGCCTTCCATTCATTTCTGACTGTTTATTCATAAATATGTTTTTTCTTATCTTTTGCTTTTACCTGTTTTTTCTTTAACATATGTTTTGGATTTTTGTCTGCCATAATGTATCCTTCCTTTCCAATGCCTATAGGCTTTCCGGTCTGTAGGTTACTTTCTGTGCAAAATGATCATCCTTCAATTGCGATGAATTTACGTTCCGGTACTGCCGGTTTTGCTTCTTTCTTAGGGACAAACAGTTTTAAGATACCATGTTTGAACTCGCCCTTGATATCTTCCTCTGTCATATTCTCACCAACATAGAAGCTACGCTCGCAGGAACCTGCATAACGTTCTCTCCGGATGTACTTTCCGGTATCTTTCTCCTGCTCATCCTGATCAAGACCTTTTGCAGCGGCGATGGACAAATATCCATTGTCTAACGATACCTTGATCTCATCTTTCTTGAATCCAGGCAGATCGATAATCAGCTCGTAGCCGTTGTCCATTTCCTTGATATCTGTTTTCATAAGGTTCTTTGCATGTCTGCCATACAATTTCTTCTCAACCTTACTGTCATCATAGAATGGTAAATCAAACAAATCTTCAAATAAATCTTCTCCAAAAATACTAGGCATCAACATAAGTCATCTCTCCTTTTTCTACGGTATCCGCTTTCTCGTGGATATCTCATGCTTTATTACCTTGTTTCTTTGGAACTGGGATGTTCGGAGAACTCACAGAACTTTTACTTCTGAAATCTTTTCTGATCTCTTGGTTCTTCTTTTGTTCTCTTCCTTTGTTCTGGTTATGTTATACACCCGTTTGTTAGCACTGTCAATAGGAGAGTGCCAATTTTTTGTGAAGATTTTGTGAAAGTGGACTACATTCACATAAATATGTATCTCCCGAAGCTGATTTTTTGTTTTCTGCTGATATTGTTCCTGCTCACACAAGCTTCTTTGTTCTCCACTTCCCGGTTTTCCAGCGCCATACCATGCCGACAGCCCGCACACACTCATCGCTTGCAAGCCCGATATACGCTCCCACAGCCATAAGTCCCATGGAAATTCCAAACAGCCATGTGCCTCCCACCGCAAAAACAAACATGAAAACGGCTGCGATCACTGCCGGGAACACTGCATCTCCGCTTGTTTTTAAGGCTTGTCCAAACACAAGATTCGTCACGCGTCCAATCTCAAGTACAATATCGATCGCCAGCAGCTTGCGGACCAGCACAGTCATTTCCGGATTGTCTGTAAAGAGCGGCATAATAAAACCGGAACCAAGCACAATTGCTGTCTCCATGCAGACTGCCACACATACTCCGACAAATGCCGCCCGCTTTGTCCCTCTGTCACACTCTTCGAGTTCCCCAGCACCGATGTGCCAGCCTGTCATGATCGCATTTGCCTGTGCCAGTGCTGCACCGACACAATAGGAAAAATTACTGATCGTTGCCGTATAAGATCTGGCTGTCACATTCAGCCCTTCTGCATCCATCTGGTTCAGGAAACGGATGACAAGCATCATTGCAACATTATAGAGTGCCGTCTCACATGCAGATGGAAGTCCGACTTTCACGATCTGCCCTAAGACTGTCTTATTTGCGATCCTCTCTGTACTGTTTTTTGCAGAGATCAGCTTATGTGAAAAATACAGTACAATACACAGGTTCAGGATCTTGGAGATCACAGTTGCTGTGGCGACACCTGCAACACCTTTGTGCAATACAAAAAGAAATACTGCATTCATCACAAAATTTGCGATATTTCCAACGATCGTGGCATATAATGGCTGCTTTGTATATCCGAATGCGCGCAGATAGCTTGAAAAAATAGGAATGACCGCATTTAATATACACCCACCCCCGACAATTTTAAGATAAATCAACGCCGGTTCATACAGTGCATCCGCAATTCCTACCATACGAAGGATCGCTCCTGCTCCCGAAAATAAAAATACTGCCATAAGCACGCCTGCAACAGCATTAAATAATAACCCAAGCTGCCTTGCCTGATAGGCAACTCCCGGTCTGCCTGCGCCAATATTCTGCGTCATGACCGAAACCATGCCGGAAGATATGATAGAAAACATTATGATAAAAATTCCAATATAACTGTTTGCCGTTCCCACCGCCCCGACTGCATAGTCTCCAACTGCGGATAACATCAGAGTGTCAACCATACCGGACAGCATATAAAATAGTGTTTCCAGACAGATTGGGATAAAAAGTCTTGTGAGCTGTTTCATCTTAAGTCTCCTTTTTCCGTTCATACTTATCCAATCTATTTTATATTATTTTCCCCTGAAAAACTTGCACTATTTTAACCAGAAAAAGTACAATTCTGCTCATTTTATAAAATATTTCTGCGTTATAAAAGAATGGAAGCCTGATAAAAATGAAATTCGTCATATTTCATCAGGCAATTCCACTGCTTTTCTTACTTCTTCCACCCACTCTGCACTATGACAGCAAAACAGTTCTTCATGCTGCATATTGTGCTTCCGGATATCCGGATTTTTGAAATACGTACAATATCTCTTTTCGTATTTTTCACCCATCTTGGTTGCGTAAAACACATGGATCGTTGTTCCAGGCACATCAATTCCATGTTGGACTTTCGTAACCAGATCAGAATAGAACTGATTATAAATACTCTGTTTCGTAATCCATGGACTTCCTCCCTTACCGATTCCAAACATATTAAAAAATCCATTATATAATTCTTTTTTGCCACCGTCTGTCTTATCCAGCTTTTTCTGCATAAATTTTGGAAGAGTACCTGTATGTACCATTTTATACATAAAAGGCACTACCATGGATGACTGAATTTTAGCCACAAGATATATTCTCCCACCATACTTTTTCCTGATTTCCTGCTCAATTTTTTCACATTCATCTTCCATCGAATAAAATTCGGTTTTCTCGTTTGGATCAAATCCATCATAAGAAACTGTTACCGTGTAAAAATAAGAATGTAACCCATCCAGTACATGATCAAAACTGCTATACAGACAGCAGGTGCCGGGAAATAAAAATATCACTGGTTTACGATTATCTCCACTTTCATAAAATTTCATAGCTGGTCTCCTTTAGGCTTTTCTCACAACGCAATGCATCCTCATACCTTTACGGATTTCAAATTTTTCCACTTTTAGTCCTGCTTTTCTGCTGCATTCCATGACCACATCTCTTGTTGGAACCCGGACATCTCCGTGCCCACATATATTTGCCAGAGGCATTTCCAGTGTATTCATCAGCCATATCAATATTTTATTATCACTTGTCACATCCCTCAGTATCAATCTTCCATTTGGACGAAGACATCTCTTCACACTGTCAAAAAACGCCTGTGGATTCGGATAATGATGGAAACTCATAGAACAAATAATTGCGTCAAATGAATCGTTTTCAAAAGGAAAGTTTTCACAGTCTCCCACAACAAATGTTGCATTTGGAATATTTTTCTTTTTTGCCTGTTCGATCATGGCCGGAGTCAGATCCAGCCCTGTATAATGCCGGTCCGGATATTTTTCTGATAATAAAGAAATCATTGGAGCAGGTCCGCATCCTGCATCCAATAAATCCTTAAATGGCTCTTTTTCTAATTCTTCCAGAATATCCGGATAATCCTTCTTACACATTTCGTAAATACCAGCATGGTTGCTTTCATATCTTCCCGCTGCTTTTGTAAATTCGCTGATTGACAATTTTTTGTATTCTTCGTTTTTCATTCTTTCTTCCTCCGATCACGTCTGTAGCATAAATCAATCTTCTCCTAGAAATCTGGCTTCTTTTTCAATTTTAAATAAGCGGTCAAAACTTGTGTTAGTCTCTTTCTGCACTCTTCCATTCTGCAACCACATTTCTCACCCGGCGGTCAATATCCAGACGTGCTCTGCGGCATTCTTCCGGATATTTTCTTGCTGCCTGAAATGCCAGTTTCACAAAAAGTCCGGAACCAACCGGGAGCATTGTCTTTAGCATGCTCTCCGGAAAAACGAAATGGGTTCCATGTTCATAAATGACAGACTCCAACCTGCATGTGTGTGGATGTTCTTTCATTCGCTGTTTCATTCGACGGATATATTTTGCAGTATCCCACAACACATCATCTTCTGCGCCGATCAGCAATAATGTTCCTTGGATTTTTTCAATCTTGATCATCTCGTCTTCTGTGATTGGGTGAGCCGTTTCCGAATCATCAAACAGTTTTCTTGAATTGATCATATCACCGGTCCGTTTTGTTTCTTTTTCAATCACATGCCAGTAGTCCGGATGTTTGTAACAAAATGGCATGTACGGAAGCGGTTCTCCTTTGTAAGAAAAAAGAGATTCTCCCTCGATCGGCCATTCCTTACAGCCGTCTTTTTTGCCCTGCATAAATCCCTGCCAGATAAAATCACTCGGTGTCAGACCGATCGTCAATGTAATATTTTCAAAATAAGAAGCGGCAGTCAAAGCGAGTGTTCCTGTAGTAGATGCCCCGACAATTCCTATTTTCTGATTACCGTGTACTTTTAACCAATTGATTGCTTTCTCTATGCGTTCCAGCGGATAATTATGATGTCCATAATCCTTTTTTCCGGGTGACATTGTCATCACATTCACACCGAGTTTATGTAACCATTTCACAGATGTACGCGCCAGATAATCCTCTGAATCGTCTCCGATCATGGCGATCATTGCACAGCCTGAGCCTGTTTTGCATTTCCAATATGCACCATAAAATCCATCTGTTTCCATGTCAAAATGTCTTTTTTTCATCTATATCATCTCCTTAATATCATCTGCGTTTCTCCATAACGATTATTTTGTTCGATATATTCCGAACAGCTGGAATTTTACCTATCACACAATAAACAGGCATAAGTTCTTTCATTCCCTCAACCAGACCGACTTCCTGCAGGATAGAAAAATTCGGTACAATCTTTTGTAATTCTGTTCCGTTCTCAACACCCCATGTGAATTTTGCATTGCTGCCCTCTATGGATTTTTCCTTCACATGTTTCACAACAAATGGTGACATGGTTTCGACCATTATGGTTACTTTCTGAAATGATTTTTCAATAATAGAAAATATCTTTCTGATGTCCTTCTCACACAAATACATCGTAAGTCCTTCCATTATCACCAGAACATTTTCTCCATGATAATCGATATCGTCCACGTAGGAATTATCCATTGCAGACTTTGCAATCTGATATATCGGACCTGTTTCTGGAAGAAACTGCCGCCTTATCTTCATAGTCTCCGGCAGATCCACGTTGTACCATCTCAGATATTTTTCCTTCATCCGGTAACATCTGGTATCCAGTCCACATGCAATATTTACAACAACTGTATTTTCATGCTTCTCCAGATATTGTCGAACCATCCGGTCTAATACGATCGTTCTCGCGATCACGCCACAGCTCATGGCTTTATCCTTATCTGCTTTGGAAAAGTCATAGTCCAGCTTTTTCACAAGTTCTACTGCAATCTCATCCCTGATTTTGGCATTTTGCTTTTTTGTTTCTTTTGCTCTTGCATACAAAGTCTGTACCATCGTTTCCGGCACACCTGTCACATTCACTTTTTCTTTCATGTACTTTCCTGCTTCCATATCAATACATTGCCGCTTGTGTTAGTTGCATCTAACCTGCATCTGATAAAAAACCGTGTGAAAACAAAACTGTAATTCCACACGGTTTCTTTTCCCTATGCATTCAGTATATCACTTTCATCTGGTTTAGCAACCAGATTTTGTCTCACTTTTATTGTGTTACTTGCAAAATACAAACTGCACCAGCAGCATATAAAATACAGTTCCACCGCCGATACTGAGCAATATGTTCTTTTTCCATCTGTGAAGGAGTACGATAAATACAATCGCCAAAAATTCCGGTATTCCATATGTTCCGCTTCCCGGTACATCTTTCAGACAATAAATGACCAGTAGACCGATGACTGCATAAGGCAGTACCTTACCCAGATATTGGATAAATTCCGGTGGTTCTTTTCCTTCCGGGAAAATTAAAAACGGCAGAAACCGTGTCACCATTGTGCCAAGCAGTGCCCCTGCGGTTGCACCTCCCACCCAGTAAATCTGGTTCAAAAGCGTCACAAAAAACATAAACCATCCTTTATCCACACCCTCTGGTACTTCTGTCGTACAATTTACGGAAAAGGTTTCATCACACATTCCATAAATCAGATAAAACTTTTTCCATCCGACATTTTGATATTTATCCAACATGGAGATCCCATGCTCCGCATCAGAAATCCATAAGACATTCCTAAAAATAAGAATCCTACACAGATTGGCAATGTGTAGGGCAATGCTGCCTTGAATGCTTTTTTCTTCATGTAACTTTGTTCCTCTTTTCCTGTTTGTAACGTAATAGCCTTTCCATACTCGATCGCATAGAATTCCTACCGACATACTTTACTTTTTCTAATTTAACGCAAAAAAAATCTGTCCTATGTGTAAGAGTGAGATTTCCATTAATGCATGCCGCTGTCCGATGTGTACCACAATCTTTGATGCCAAGGCTGTGTAGCATGCAATATTCAGGTTGTGGAAATCCGTCAATCCAGGTTACGAGCGGCAGAACCCAAAGATGAAACTCCGAGAGTTCCATAACGTAAATTGCAGATTCTGTGGTGCAATTCATAACGTTGATTGGGTATGTATAAGCGTCCTCTCACAAGTCTTTCGTAACGTAAATGAAAGAAAAACGCTATAAACAAATATTATTTTCTTCGTGAGCTATGGAGCTGGGATTCTAAAACTTAAAAACAAATCGAAAGAGTAAATGCAGCACTAACCCCGTGCATGAAAGCAACACCCCAATCTTTACAGGCTTTGTAGATGTTTTCTTTAATTGTATGCTTCCAAGAATAATTCCCACCAATGATGAAACAAATGGTAATAAAATCATTATAGCTGCAACCCAGATAAACTTCCAACCATTTTCCACCATCCCAAGCAAGCCTCTATGCGCAAGAATAGGAATTACAGGTAATATCACATCTGCCTTCGATTCTACCCTCAATCCTGCCGGCATTCCTGCCCTCGATCCTGCCTTCGATGATGCCCTGTTCCCTTGATTCACGCAGGTCGTCCGCAAACAATTCTTTTAATGCTTCACACATATTCGATCCCTCCTTCAATTTCTCCCAGTTTGCACGCATGACGGCATCTGCGAGTGCCTGATATAGCTTTGAGTTTTTGTTTTTACTGTATTTTTGATCTCACTTCCATCTTCCGGTCTTGTTCCAGCTTGCGGATGTTACACATTATATAGTTTTATCCAGAAGTATCTTATAAATTGCCTCTACATTATAATCAGGTGCACACTGTCCGATCACATCATAGATTTGTTTGATT
>OGJH01001350.1_pt1 | contig 21476 bp, 22 predicted proteins | sample 1572021 | NCBI WGS metagenome assembly OGJH01 (sample SAMEA2582098, study PRJEB24529) | metagenome | biome: Human gut stool | place: China | collected 2011
AGCACCTCAAAAACACCATCATACACTAAATCAGTAAGTTGGCAGCATCACCCAGGCGAGGTCTTTATGCAACAAGAAGCGTTAGGAATGGTAGAAACCAAAGGCTTAACTGCCGCCATAGAGGCCGCAGACGCCATGGTGAAGTCGGCAAATGTTTTGCTGGTCGGCTACGAAAAAATAGGTTCCGGGCTGGTGACCGTCATCGTTCGTGGTGATGTCGGGGCGGTAAAAGCGGCAACAGACGCAGGTGCCGCAGCTGCGCGTAACGTCGGTGAAGTAAAAGCCGTACACGTTATTCCCCGCCCACATACCGATGTCGAAAAAATCTTACCAAAGGGAATTAACCCATGAGCAGCAATGAACTGGTCGAACAGATCATGGCGCAGGTCATCGCTCGCGTAGCGACGCCAGAGCATGAGGTTCTCCCGGAAACCACTCATCAAACACGAGAGACGGCTATGGCAGAAAAAAGCTGCACGTTAACGGAATTTGTTGGCACCGCTATTGGCGACACTGTAGGTCTGGTCATTGCGAACGTTGATAGCGCCCTGTTGGACGCGATGAAACTTGAAAAACGCTATCGTTCCATTGGCATTCTGGGTGCGCGTATTGGCGCAGGGCCACACATTATGGCCGCTGATGAAGCGGTAAAAGCCACCAACACTGAAGTTATTAGCATTGAACTTCCTCGGGATACTAAAGGCGGTGCCGGACATGGCTCATTGATCCTCTTAGGTGGCAACGATGTTTCTGACGTGAAACGCGGTATTGAAGTCGCCCTGAAAGAACTCGATCGGACCTTTGGCGATGTCTATGCCAACGAAGCCGGACATCTTGAGCTGCAATATACCGCCCGCGCCAGCTATGCACTGGAAAAAGCGTTTGGTGCACCATTGGGACGGGCTTGCGGCGTTATTGTCGGCGCTCCAGCCGCTGTGGGTGTTCTGATGGCCGACACCGCGCTGAAGTCCGCCAATGTGGATGTTGTGGCATACAGCTCCCCCGCTCAAGGCACCAGCTACAGCAATGAAGTCATTCTGATTATCTCGGGTGACTCCGGCGCAGTCCGCCAGGCGGTCATCTCCGCACGCGAAATCGGTAAAACCGTGCTTTCGACTCTCGGCGATACACCGAAAAACGATCGCCCTTCCTACATCTGAATTCTCTGAGGCAGATTTATGAGATCGAAAAGATTTGAAGCACTGGCAAAACGCCCGGTCAACCAGGACGGTTTCGTTAAAGAGTGGATTGAAGAAGGCTTTATTGCGATGGAAAGCCCGAACGATCCTAAACCGTCAATCAAAATTGTTAACGGCGTCGTTACCGAACTGGATGGAAAACCCGCCAGCCAGTTTGACCTGATCGACCACTTTATCGCCCGCTACGGCATCAATCTCGCGCGCGCCGAAGAAGTCATCGCGATGGATTCGGTAAAACTTGCCAATATGTTGTGCGATCCAAATGTCAAACGTAGCGATATCGTTCCCCTTACCACAGCAATGACGCCTGCAAAAATCGTCGAAGTGGTTTCGCAGATGAACGTGGTAGAGATGATGATGGCGATGCAGAAAATGCGCGCCCGTCGAACACCATCACAACAGGCTCACGTCACCAACGTCAAAGATAACCCAGTACAAATTGCCGCCGACGCAGCTGAAGGCGCATGGCGCGGGTTTGATGAACAGGAAACCACCGTTGCCGTTGCTCGCTATGCACCGTTCAACGCCATCGCCCTGCTGGTCGGCTCACAGGTGGGACGTCCGGGCGTCTTGACCCAGTGTTCACTGGAAGAAGCCACCGAACTGAAACTCGGTATGTTAGGCCACACCTGTTACGCCGAAACAATTTCTGTCTATGGTACAGAACCTGTTTTCACCGATGGTGATGATACCCCGTGGTCAAAAGGGTTTCTCGCGTCATCCTATGCTTCTCGTGGCTTAAAAATGCGCTTTACTTCCGGCTCCGGCTCTGAAGTACAGATGGGTTACGCGGAAGGCAAATCAATGCTTTACCTCGAGGCTCGTTGCATTTACATCACCAAAGCCGCAGGCGTTCAGGGTCTGCAGAATGGTTCGGTAAGCTGCATCGGTGTTCCATCAGCTGTGCCATCAGGCATCCGCGCAGTATTAGCGGAAAACTTAATTTGCTCATCGCTGGATCTGGAATGCGCCTCCAGTAATGACCAGACCTTTACCCACTCGGATATGCGCCGTACCGCACGTTTCCTGATGCAATTTCTGCCAGGCACCGACTTTATCTCTTCCGGTTTTTCCGCTGTGCCGAACTACGACAACATGTTTGCTGGTTCAAACGAAGATGCTGAAGACTTCGATGATTACAACGTCATTCAGCGTGACCTGAAGGTTGATGGTGGGCTGCGACCAGTACGCGAAGAAGATGTTATCGCTATCCGCAATAAAGCCGCTCGCGCTTTACAGGCTGTCTTTGCCGGTATGGGACTACCGCCTATTACCGATGAAGAAGTCGAAGCGGCAACCTATGCCCACGGTTCAAAAGATATGCCTGAGCGCAATATTGTGGAAGACATCAAGTTCGCCCAGGAGATTATCAATAAAAACCGGAACAGCCTGGAAGTGGTGAAAGCCCTGGCGCAAGGCGGTTTTACCGATGTCGCCCAGGACATGCTCAACATGCAAAAAGCAAAACTGACCGGCGATTATCTCCATACCTCAGCCATCATCGTCGATGACGGACAAGTGCTCTCTGCGGTCAATGACGTCAATGATTACGCCGGACCGGCTACAGGTTACCGCCTGCAAGGGGAACGCTGGGAAGAGATCAAAAATATTCCCGGTGCACTTGATCCCAACGAAATTGACTAAGGGTGAGAAATGGAAATTAACGAAAAATTACTGCGTCAGATTATCGAAGACGTGCTGGCAGAAATGCAACCCAGCGACAAGTCCGTTTCATTTCGCGCACCTGTCTCTGCAACTGTCTCTTCCGCGCCAGATACCGGAAATTTTCTGACCGAAATTGGCGAAGCCCAACAAGGCACTCAGCAAGATGAAGTCATTATTGCTGTAGGCCCGGCGTTCGGCCTGGCGCAAACCGTCAATATCATCGGTATTCCGCATAAAAACATCTTGCGCGAAGTGATTGCCGGTATCGAAGAAGAAGGCATTAAAGTCCGTGTGATTCGCTGCTTTAAATCGTCCGATGTCGCATTCGTAGCAGTCGAAGGCGATCGTCTTAGTGGTTCAGGTATTGCTATCGGTATTCAGTCGAAAGGCACAACGGTTATCCACCAGCAGGGACTTCCTCCCTTGTCTAACCTGGAACTTTTCCCACAAGCGCCTTTGTTGACGCTGGATACTTATCGTCAGATTGGCAAAAACGCCGCGCGTTATGCGAAGCGCGAGTCTCCACAACCGGTGCCGACCCTCAACGATCAAATGGCGCGGCCGAAATACCAGGCCAAATCTGCCATTTTGCATATTAAAGAGACGAAGTACGTGGTCACTGGCAAAAAACCGCAAGAACTGCGCGTGACGTTTTAACAAAGGAAACCTTCATGAATACCGATGCAATTGAGTCGATGGTCAGGGACGTGTTGAACCGCATGAACAGTTTACAGGATGCAGCTCCTGTTTCTGCGGTCCCCAACGCATCAATACTGAGCGCCAAAGTGACGGATTACCCGCTGGCAAATAAACATCCGGAATGGGTTAAAACAGCGACCAATAAAACGCTCGACGATTTCACTCTGGAAAATGTGCTAAGCGATAACGTCACCGCCCTGGATATGCGCATTACCCCTGAAACATTGCGTATTCAGGCTGCGATTGCCAGAGATGCTGGTCGCGATCGTCTGGCGATGAATTTTGAACGCGCCGCTGAGCTTACCTCAGTACCAGATGATCGCATCCTCGAAATCTACAATGCGTTACGCCCTTATCGTTCAACTAAGCAAGAACTTATTGCCATTGCTGACGATCTTGAACAGCGTTATCAGGCCAAAATTTGTGCTGCATTTGTCCGTGAAGCTGCGGAACTTTATGTCGAGCGCAAAAAACTGAAAGGCGACGATTAAGGACGAACTATGCGATATATAGCAGGCATTGATATCGGCAACTCATCAACAGAGGTTGCGCTGGCAACGCTCAGTGCAACTGGAGAGTTGTCGTTCGTGAGTAGCGCCCTGGCGGAAACCACCGGAATCAAAGGTACGTTGCGTAACGTCCATGGTATTCAGGAGGCGCTCGCACAGGCAACGAAAAAAGTCGGCATCAATGTTAGCGATATTTCGCTTATTCGTATCAACAAAGCAACTCCGGTCATTGGTGATGTGGCGATGGAAACCATCACTGAAACTATCATCACCGAATCAACCATGATCGGTCACAACCCGAAAACTCCGGGCGGAGTGGGGCTGGGCGTAGGGCTCACCATCACTCCGCAAGAGTTATTAACACGCCCGGCGGACACACCTTACATCCTGGTGGTGTCATCGGCATTTGATTTTGCCGATATCGCGACGATGATAAACGCCTCCGTACGCGCCGGATATCAGCTGACTGGCGTTATTCTGCAACGCGACGATGGCGTACTGGTCAATAACCGCCTGGAAATTCCTTTACCTATTGTGGATGAAGTCCTCTACATCGATCGTATTCCGCTCGGCATGCTGGCAGCAATTGAAGTTGCCGTTCCCGGGAAAGTTATCGAAACCCTGTCTAACCCGTATGGGATTGCCACCGTATTCGCCCTCAATGCTGAAGAGACTAAAAATATTGTTCCTGTCGCGCGGGCGCTAATCGGCAACCGTTCAGCAGTGGTAGTGAAAACGCCCTCTGGCGACGTTAAAGCCCGTTCGATACCCGCCGGAAATATCGAACTGCTTTCTGCCGGGCGCACAACGCGCGTTGATGTAGCTGCTGGTGCCGATGCCATTATGAAAGCGGTCGGTGAGTGCCCAAAACTGGAAAACGTGACGGGAGAACCAGGCACCAACATCGGCGGAATGCTGGAACATGTTCGCCAGACCATGGCGGAACTGACCAACAAACCCAGCAACGAAATTTTTATTCAGGATTTGCTGGCGATAGATACCTCTGTCCCCGTCAGCGTAACCGGTGGTCTGGCAGGTGAATTTTCACTGGAACAGGCTGTGGGTATTGCCTCTATGGTGAAATCCGACCGTCTGCAAATGGCGATGATCGCCAGTGAAATTAAGCAAAAACTGCATGTTGATGTTCAGGTCGGAGGCGCAGAAGCAGAAGCCGCCATTCAGGGGGCCTTGACTACCCCTGGAACCACACGTCCACTGGCAATTCTGGACTTAGGTGCAGGCTCTACCGATGCCTCCATCATCAATCAGAGTGGGGAAATCGTTGCCACTCACCTTGCGGGAGCGGGCGACATGGTAACGATGATTATCGCTCGTGAGCTGGGCTTAAATGATCGTTATCTGGCAGAAGAAATCAAAAAATACCCGTTGGCAAAAGTAGAAAGCCTGTTCCATTTACGCCATGAAGACGGAAGCGTTCAGTTCTTCCCTACTCCGCTGTCCCCTCATGTATTTGCCCGCGTTTGTGTGGTGAAACCTGACGAACTGGTGCCTATTCCCGGCGATTTAACACTGGAAAAAGTACGTGCTGTTCGCCGCAGTGCGAAAGAGCGCGTCTTCGTAACCAATGCCCTGCGCGCGCTACGTCAGGTAAGTCCAGGCGGAAATATTCGCGATATTCCGTTCGTCGTTCTGGTGGGCGGTTCTTCCCTGGATTTCGAAGTCCCGCAGTTAGTCACCGATGCATTGGCGCATTATCGATTGGTCGCCGGACGGGGGAATATCCGTGGTAGTGAAGGCCCGCGCAATGCGGTAGCTACCGGGCTACTGATTTCCTGGCACAGGGAGTTGGCTCATGGAAAGTAAAGAACATACGCCCGCTATTGTCGTTACGGAAATAGGTGACTGTATCAGTACATGGAATGAGGTGCTTCTTGGCATTGAAGAGGAAGGCATCCCCTTTCGCATTCAACACATTCCGTCAGGTGAAGTTATCGATAGCGCCTGGCTGGCTGCTCGTCAATCTCCCCTGTTGGTTGGCATTGCCTGCGATCAGGAAAAACTGATTGTGCATTACAAAAACTTACCGGCATCAGCGCCACTGTTTACGCTGATGTATCAACAAGATAACCATGCCCGGCGCAGCATTGGCTCTAACGCAGCCCGCCTGGTAAAAGGGATTCCCTTCCGGGAATTCCACACATAATCCACAGGAGAAACGCAGTATGAACAACGCACTAGGACTGGTTGAAACAAAAGGGTTAGTTGGCGCAATTGAAGCTGCAGATGCCATGGTTAAATCCGCCAACGTGCAACTGGTTGGCTATGAAAAGATTGGTTCGGGTCTGATTACGGTGATGGTCCGCGGTGATGTTGGCGCAGTCAAGGCCGCCGTGGATGCGGGGAGTGCTGCGGCAAGCGCAGTTGGCGAAGTGAAATCCTGCCATGTCATCCCGCGCCCACACAGTGATGTTGAGGCTATTTTACCTAAATCGGCATAACCCCATTTGCTAAGGAGCACAGCGTGAAGCAATCACTGGGATTACTTGAAGTCAGTGGTCTGGCTCTCGCCATCAGTTGCGCAGACGCTATGGCAAAAGCCGCGTCCATCACGCTGGTTGGCCTTGAGAAGACCAATGGCTCAGGCTGGACGCTCATCAAAATCACCGGTGACGTCGCCTCGGTTAATGCGGCGATCGCGACGGGAGCCAGTTTCGCCGGACAGCGAAATGGCCTTGTCGCACACAAAGTGATTGCCCGCCCGGGAGACGGCATTCTGCCCCACACAACTGAAGCATTGACCGTGACGGTTGAAACAAGCAAAACACCAGCAACAACCGTCACCTCAGAGATTATCAGTTGTAATTTGTGTCTTGACCCGGCATGTCAGCGGCAAAAAGGTGAGCCCCGCTCACTTTGCCTGTACGCCAATAAGCGAGGGGAGTAGCAGTGGATAAACAAACCTTGCAGGAAACAGTGAACCAGATTCTGGATGAGATGCGCGAGCGCCCTATCCCACTGGGCGTTTCCAGTCGCCATATACATCTTTCAACAGCGGATTATTTGCGTCTTTTTCCTGAACAACCGATTAGCGAGAAAAAGCCGTTAATGCAACCTGGCCAATACGCTGCGGAACAGGTTGTTACGCTGGAGGGACCAAAAGGCAAATTGCACAACGTTCGCTTGTTGGGGCCGCTACGCAATGCAAGTCAGGTGGAAATTTCCCGGACGGACGCCAGAACGTTAGGGATCACCGCCCCGCTACGCATGTCAGGCGATCTCAGCGGCACTCCGGGGATTCGTTTGATAAGCCCATTTGCGGAACTGGAGATCACATCTGGCGTTATTGTCGCGCAACGGCATATTCATATGTCTCCGCTGGATGCCCTGATTTATGGCGTTACGCATGGCGATAAAGTGGCGGTTGCCATTGAAGGTGATGAGCGACGACTGATATTCGAAAACGTCGCTGTTCGCGTCTCTCCGGATATGCGTCTTGAAATGCATATTGATACCGATGAGGCCAACGCCGCAGGCGCTGATAGCCCTGACGTTTTTGCCACACTGGTGTCAGTGCCATGAATAACATGCTGATGCAACGTATTGTTGACGAAGTGGTTTTTCGCCTTAAACAACGTGCGGGAAAAACACTCGTGCTGACTGTTTTTCAACTGCGAGACGCCAGCGTTCAAGAGAGCGTTCATCAGTATGCGTCATTACAAATCCGATATGTCGATCTGCCGCTGCTGCGACAACTTGCGGAGAACGAAACGTCAGATCGAGCAGCGATTCAGATACACGAAGCGTTAGCCTGGGGATTGCACATTCAATTGTCGTTGCAGCGTCATTTCCTGAACGCCATTGAATTGAAGACTCTCGCCCGTCTACCGCTAAGCTGGTGCGACGAACAAGGGCAACCGATCTACCTTCATCGTGATCGACTTTTAAGTTATGCCGATATCGCACAGTTAAGCTCGGGAATACTGGTTTTACAGCGGAAATGTTGTGTGACCGCACTGGCTCGTGAAGCGGCAATTACCCGAAATATTCAGTTAATCAGGCAGGAGTAACTTATGCATCTGGCTCGAGTCACTGGCGCGGTAGTATCCACGCAAAAATCACCTTCTCTGATCGGGAAAAAACTGCTGCTGGTTCGCCGGATCAGTGCTGACGGCGAACTGCCTCTCACGCCATTAACCGGCGACGAAGTTGCCGTTGATTCAGTCGGCGCAGGCGTTGGTGAGTTGGTACTCCTCAGCAGTGGTTCCAGCGCCAGACATGTGTTTTCAGGCCCTAACGAGGCCATCGACCTGGCAGTGGTCGGCATTGTCGATACGCTTTCGCGCTAAGGAGCTAAAAGATGGCAATTTATACCCGAACAGGTGATTCAGGAAGTACGTCTTTATTTACCGGACAGCGCGTCAGCAAAACTCATCTACGTGTCGAAACCTATGGCACGCTGGATGAACTGAACGCGACACTCAGTCTGTGTTATTGCGCCACCGCCATCGAAAGCCATCGCATCTTACTGGAAGCCATTCAACAACAGATATTTTGGTTTAGCGCCGAACTCGCCAGTGAAAGTGAACAGCCGTCAGCGCAACAGCGTTACATCGGTACGGAAGAAATTGCTGCGCTGGAAAACGCGATCGATAGCGCAATGAACGCCGTCCCCCCAGTTCACAGCTTCATTCTGCCTGGTCGATGTGAAGCCGCGAGCCGCATGCATTTCGCCCGCACAGTGGCTCGACGGGCTGAAAGACGTCTGGTTGAACTGACAACGGAAACCACCGTCCGGAATGTTTTGCTGCACTATATCAACCGACTTTCCGATTGTCTGTATGCCCTCGCCCGCGTGGAAGACAACGTTGCTCATCAAAACCTGATGATTCAGGAAATCACAAAACGTTATCACGAAGCCAACCACATACCAGCATTGAAGGAACGCACAATGCCGCTCACTTTTCAGGATCTTCACCAGCTCATTCGTAGTGCGGCAATGCGCGCGGATGAACTGCATATTCCCGTTGTCATCAGCATTGTTGATGCCAACGGAACAGAAAGTGTTACCTGGCGGATGCCTGATGCCCTGTTGGTCAGCAGTGAACTGGCACCGAAAAAAGCCTGGACCGCCGTGGCGATGAAAACGGCAACCCACAAACTTGCTGATACCGTGCAACCCGGCGCGCCGCTTTACGGGCTCGAAAGCCATATGCAAGGCAAAGTCGTCACTTTTGGTGGCGGCTTCCCCCTCTGGCGTGACGGAAAATTGCTTGGCGGGCTTGGCATCAGCGGCGGTAGCGTTGAACAAGACATGGATATTGCTCAAAGCGCAATGGCGGCAATTAACGTGGGAGTAAACCAATGAATAACTCTGAATTAGAAACACTGATCCGCAATATTCTGCGCGAGCAACTTGTCCCCGCTACACCACGAACGCTAAGAAACGCTATTTTCCAGACTGTTGATGAAGCGGTCTGCGCAGCACACCAGGCCTTTTTACGCTTTCAACAGTGCCCGCTTAAAACCCGTAGCGCCATTATCAGTGCTATTCGCGAAGAATTAATGCCCCGCCTTACCGAACTGGCAGAAGAAAGCGCCAAAGAAACGGGGATGGGAAATAAAGAAGATAAGTACCTAAAAAACAAAGCGGCACTCGATAATACGCCAGGAGTTGAAGATTTAACCACCACTGCACTAACCGGTGATGGTGGCATGGTTTTGTTTGAATACTCCCCGTTTGGGGTTATTGGCTCGGTCACGCCAAGCACCAATCCCACGGAAACCATCATTAACAACAGCATCAGCATGCTGGCAGCAGGTAATAGCGTCTACTTCAGTCCACACCCGGGAGCCAAATACGTTTCGTTAAAACTGATTACCACAATCGAAGACATCGCGTTTCGCTGTAGTGGCATTCATAACCTGATCGTTACCGTATCTGAACCGACCTTTGCTGCTACCGAACAGATGATGGCGCACCCTAAAATCAGCGTTCTGGCGATTACCGGCGGTCCGGGGATCGTCGCCATGGGAATGAAAAGTGGCAAGAAAGTGATTGGTGCCGGAGCGGGTAACCCTCCGTGTATCGTCGATGAAACGGCGGATATTGTGAAAGCCGCCGAAGATATCATCAACGGCGCTTCATTTGATTACAACCTGCCGTGTATCGCTGAAAAAAGCCTGATTGTCGTAGCATCAGTGGCAGAGTATTTAATTCAGCAGATGCAAAGTTTTGGCGCGCTTCTTCTTAACTATGAGCAAACGGAGAAATTGCGTGCAATTTGCCTGCCAGACGGTAGCGCCAACAAAAAACTGGTTGGGAAAAGCCCATCAGCCTTGCTGGAAGCGGCAGGCCTCCCTTTGCCCGCAAAAGCGCCGCGCCTACTGATTGCTGTTGTCGACGCCAATGATAGTTGGGTTACTTGTGAACAACTGATGCCAATGCTGCCCATTGTGAAGGTCAACGATTTTGATAGCGCTCTCACCCTGGCGCTGAAAGTGGAAGACGGCTTGCACCACACGGCAATTATGCACTCGCAGAACGTCTCACGGCTCAACCTTGCCGCACGCGTTATGCAAACCTCAATCTTTGTCAAAAACGGCCCCTCCTGGGCGGGTATTGGCGTCGGCGGCGAAGGCTTTACGACCTTTACCATTGCAACACCGACCGGAGAAGGGACAACGTCAGCCCGGACTTTTGCCCGCTCACGACGCTGCGTGTTAACCAGCGGCTTTTCAATTCGCTAGAGAAACGGAAATGAATACTTTTTCACTGCAGACGCGTTTATACAGCGGACCGGGAAGTCTCAAGGTACTTAGCCGTTTCTCTCATAAACACATCTGGATTATTTGCGACGTCTTTCTGGCACGCTCACCACTCATTAACACGTTGCATCAGGCGCTGCCCGACAGTAATCGTCTTAGTATTTTTAGCGAAATAACGCCCGACCCAACTATCCAGACCGTGGTGAAAGGCATTGCGCAAATGCAGACTTTACGCCCGGATGTGGTTATCGGTTTTGGCGGCGGTTCTGCCCTGGACGCCGCAAAAGCGATTGTCTGGTTCGGTCGCCAGTGTGGCATTGAAATTGAAACCTGCGTAGCCATTCCTACCACCAGCGGTACCGGTTCCGAAGTGACCAGTGCTTGTGTCATCAGCGATCCTGAGAAAGGGATTAAATATCCCCTTTTCGATAATGCACTTTATCCGGATATTGCGATCCTTGATCCATCTCTGGTCGTCAGCGTGCCACCGGCGATAACGGCCAATACCGGGATGGATGTTTTAACCCATGCGCTTGAAGCTTATGTTTCTCCTCGCGCCAGCGACTTCACGGATGCACTGGTCGAAAAAGCCGTGCAAATTGTTTTTCAATACCTGCCCACTGCAGTGAAAAAAGGCGATTGTCTTGCCTCCCGTGGCAAAATGCATAATTCATCGACGCTTGCAGGAATGGCCTTTAGCCAGGCCGGACTCGGTTTAAACCATGCAATTGCTCATCAACTCGGCGGACAGTTTCATCTGCCGCACGGACTGGCGAATGCGCTCCTGCTCACGGCAGTTATCCGCTTTAATGCTGGCGATCCGCGCGCTGCCAAACGCTATGCCCGGCTGGCGAAAACGTGCCATTTATGCCCGGACAACGCCAATGATACCGCCAGCCTGAATGCACTTATTCAACATATTGAGCAGCTTAAAACAACCTGTACGCTGCCGACTCTTGCCAATGCGCTGAAAGAAAAAAAAGCAGAATGGTCAATACGCATACCAGATATGGTTCAGGCGGCGCTGGCGGATGCAACGTTGCGTACCAACCCGCGTGCGGCTGATGCCTCCGCGATTGCAGAACTGCTCGAGGAGTTGTTATGAACGTCGAGTTAACCTCCTGCGACGACCAGATCATCCGCGAGCGAGTACAAGCAGCAGGTGTCGTGGGTGCTGGCGGCGCAGGTTTTCCAACCCATATTAAGCTACAAGCGCGTGTTGACACTTTCCTGGTGAATGCGGCGGAATGCGAACCCATGTTGAAAGTGGATCAACAGTTAATGGCGCAGCAAGCCAGTCGCCTGCTTCGCGGTGTTCACTATGCGATGAAAGCCACCGGGGCCAGTAGCGGAATCATCGCGCTGAAAGAGAAATATCAACTGGCAATAAACGCACTCACACCACTGTTACCACCGGATATCCGCCTGCATATTTTGCCCGATGTTTACCCCGCAGGAGACGAAGTGCTGACCATCTGGATGGCAACTGGTCGCCGCGTTCCACCCGCTGCATTACCCGTTAGCGTCGGTGTGGTGGTCAATAATGTTCAAACCGTACTTAATATTGCCAGAGCCGTCGAGCAACAGTATCCAGTGACGCACCGCACACTCACCGTTAATGGTGCAGTGGCGAAACCAATAACGGTAACCGTCCCCATCGGCATGTCTTTACGTGAAGTCCTGGCGCTGGCGGGCGGCGCAACAGTGGATGCTCCTGGTTTTATCAATGGCGGGCCGATGATGGGAAGTTTGATCACATCGCTCGACACACCAGTCAGCAAAACCACTGGCGGCTTGCTGGTTTTACCCAACTCTCATTCACTGATCCAACGTCGAATGCAGAATGACCGCAGCGTACTTGCCGTCGCGAAAACTGTTTGTGAGCAATGCCGCTTGTGTACCGATCTCTGTCCACGTCATTTAATCGGCCACGAACTGGCTCCCCATTTACTAGTACGTGCGGTTAACTACCAACAGCTCGCTACGCCGCAACTGTTACTGACGGCGCTCACCTGTTCAGAGTGCAACGTCTGCGCCAGTGTCGCCTGTCCGGTAGGAATTTCACCAATGCGCATAAACCGCCTGCTTAAGCAGGAATTACGCGCAAAAAATCTCCGTTACGAAGGTACCTTAAATCCTGCAGATCCCATGGCAAATTATCGACTGATTCCCGTAAAACAGCTGGTAACCAGACTTGGCTTAACCCCGTGGTATCAGGATGCGCCATTGTCTGAACAGGTGCCTCAGCCCGAAAAAGTGACGTTATTGTTACGCCAGCACATCGGTGCCAGCGCAATTGCGTGTGTACAAAAAGGCGATCGCGTCGTTCATGGGCAATGTGTAGGTCAAATTCCACACGGCACATTAGGTGCCCCCATTCATGCCAGTATTGATGGCATGGTCAGCGATGTGACAGAAAACGCGATTACGCTTGTGAGAGGTTAACCATGTCGAAAGCGGTAGGTATTTTAGAACTTAGCAGTATCGCGAAAGGGATGGAAACCGGCGACGCCATGCTGAAAAGCGCCAACGTTGAGTTACTGGTCAGCAAAACGCTATGCCCCGGAAAATTTCTGCTGATGCTCGGTGGCGATGTGGGCGCGGTGCAACAGGCCATCAACAGCGGAGCGTCCCTTGCTGGTGAAATGCTGGTCGACAGTCTTGTCCTGCCGAATATTCATCCCAGCCTCCTTTCTGCAATCAGCGGACTTAACCATGTTGAACAGCACCGGGCTGTCGGCGTAGTCGAAACCTGGAGTGTCGCCGCCTGCATTGACGCTGCCGATTGTGCTGTCAAAGCTGCGAATGTCATTCTCGTTCGCGTACATATGGCTTTTGGCATTGGCGGTAAATGCTACATGGTGGTTGCTGGCGATATTTCAGATGTTAATAACGCGGTCTCTGTCGCCAGCGAGCGTGCGGGGGAAAAAGGTTTGTTGGTCTATCGGTCGGTGATTGCCCGTCCACATGAAGCCATGTGGCGTCAGATGGTGGAGGGATAATGACAACTCAGCACACAACTGAACGGATGATTCAGGAATATGTCCCTGGTAAGCAGGTCACGCTGGCACATGTCATCGCCAATCCAGGGAAGGATCTGTTTAAGAAATTGGGTTTACCAGACACCATTTCCGCTATTGGTATTCTGACAATTACCCCCAGCGAAGCATCTATCATCGCATGCGATATCGCCACAAAATCAGGCGCTGTAGAGATCGGTTTTCTTGATCGTTTTACCGGTGCCGTAGTGCTGACTGGTGATGTTTCTGCGATCGAATATGCACTTAGCCAGGTTACCCGTACGCTGGGTGAAATGATGCGCTTTACCGCCTGCCCCATTACGCGGACCTGACGTTATGCAACGTATGATGCTCATCGGCCCCAGCCAGTGCGGAAAAACGTCACTCACGCAATGTCTGCGTGGCGAAAATATTCATTATCAGAAAACGCAGGCAATCGTCTGGTCCCCGACCACCATTGATACACCCGGCGAATACCTCGAAAACCGAAGCCTCTACAGTGCATTGTTGGTCAGCGCCTGCGAAGCAGACATTATCGCGCTGGTGCTTAATGCGGACGCACCGTGGTCACCTTTTTCGCCAGGCTTTACCTCGTCAATGAATCGCCCGGTCATTGGAGTAGTAACCAAAGCAGATTTAGCCAGCATGGAACAAATATCTTTGGTGAAATGTTGGTTACGGGAAGCTGGAGCGCACAACGTGTTAGTAACCAGTGCGGTTAATAACAATGGAGTGGCAGAACTTTTAGCCTTGCTGCATACAGAAGAAGGCTGTTGTTAATTTCGATTGGTTCTCAGATGAGAATGATGACGGTGATACACAGATAAGAATCAATGAGCAATGAGGGTTGCCGGGCAACCCTCATTGAATAAAACGGGAATTACTTCGCTTCGCCGTTTTTCATTTCGCCCATAGCTTTCAGCTTTTTGGAGATATCGCGGCGTTCTTTGGAGAGCTCGGCATTTTTGATGATGTAATCGTCAACGCGATCTTCATAGTCACCTTTCATGCTGGCGATGATGCCCTGGATTGCTTCAACGCTCATCCCTGGCTTGATGTAATCGCTCAGGTTGTCCAGCAACAGGACGCGCTTCTGGTTGTCACGGATCTTTTTCTCAACGTCCTGAATTTCACGTTGCAGTTTGTTCTTACGACGGAACAGACGAACAAATTCCAGTACGTCCTGGAATGAAGGCTTGGTAGTTTCCATTTTTATACCCCTGATAATGTGAGAGTCGGATTCGTTTAAGCAACCGCTATTCGTTAGGGCCAACATTACTCATAGCTGCCGCAGATGACAATGCTTTTATCCCTTTTCACTATCATACCCTTTATCCTTGCTGAATCGAAGCAGCAGCAAGATGATTCTGAAGTTCAGGAATTATTTGCGCAAGGCCCGGCAAATCAGATTCGATAGCAACTCAAGCTGATGTGCCGTTTCCATGTTCAGCCACACATAACCATAGATTGGTGTTTCCACAACCTTCAGGTCATGGTGGTTATCGAGCAACTGACGCAGCTCTTCCACAGCATCGTTCAATTTTTCCGTATTGGCAAAAACCGGCTGCGGATTACCTTCGTACAGCGCATGAACAAGGCTCAGCAGTATTTGCTGCATCATGTGCTGGGTATCACGAAGTTTTTGCGCGTTCAATAACACGAAATGGCTGGGGCGCGTGGCCCAGTACGCATTGATTTGCAACTCCAGCATACAAACCAGATTGCGGTTAATGGTCTGGATACCTTCATATATCGATTTGGGAATACGGGTTTCTTTGCTGGCGGGCGCAATCAGCCCACGCATTTTCACGGCATCGGTCAGTAGTTTTTGTAGATGGCTTTCCAGACGTGGGCGTTCGAGTAAGTTCGGTGAGAATGCAGATTGATAGACCCGATTATACTCGGTCAGACTTTTCGCCAGTTGAATGCGCCAGTGGATGAACGCCCGTTGTGGCCAGATACCGGTAAACAACATTGCCAGTAAAGAGCCGAGGATCACATCGCCGCTTCGCCATAACGCCGTATCAATTTCACCTGTCGGGGAACCCACAACAATTGCCAGCGTCACCCCAATCAATAATCCTTGATACGGTTTCTTGCCCAGCGCCAGCCAACCGCAAAGAAACATCGCCGCCGCGCACCAGACTAACATCAGCGGTAACGAAATTAACTCCAGTTGCAGAGCGATAAGACCTAAAATCGACCCCAACACCGTACCGCCAATACGTTCGAAGGCACGAGGGACAACGTTCCCCCAGAACGAGATTGGCCCCATAATCACCACCATGGTGACCAGCGGCCAGGTGCTTTCCGGGATAGTAAACAGGCGGATAATGAGAAAAGTGAGCAGGAATGCCAGCGCGACCCGAGTACCATGCACAATGCGGTAATGGCGGTATACCCGGATTTCAAACGGGCTTAATGACTTATCGGCACGCACTCAGAAACTCCGTAATGAAGATGAAAAGCGCTCATAACACATCTGTCGGCCAGAAGGCGCGCCTCTGAGTTATCCGACGGACATACCGGGAACAGTGTAATTTCCCGGCAGGAGCGAAAAATTTGAAAGGCGCATCTTACTCTTTTCGCTTTCAAAAAAAGAGTGGTCTTCGCGTTAACACACCGCCCTGAGATGAATTAGTGATGTTTTGGCTGCACCGCAACATACATTTCGATATCCCAGTACCCATCTTCCGCGCCATTGTTCAAGTAAACCTCGAAGCAGGGCTTTGGTAACATTTCATAAGCACTGTCCTGCAAGAGGCTATTAAAGAACTGATACCAGGGTTTAGCAAAATCATCACCGACTACACGAGCCACCGCCACCGCATACTGACCACCTGAAATTTCTGTCAGAATGACGCTCACTGTTTTCGGGGAGCGTAAAGTTATTCGGTACCGTCACGACGGTGTCGCAGCGTAATTTTTCGGCGGGTGTTTCATCCGGATTGTCGTAATAGACAGCAACCCACTCCTTCGGCACAATATTTTTGCTATCTACCCACATCATCAACTGCTCAAAACCTTTCTTTACCGTCTGTTCCCACGGGCCAACGAGATGGAAACCTGCAACGGTACGTTTCTCTTCCTGCTTAATCTCGTAGTTCATGACGCCTCCATTGATGCTGTTTTTATATACAGTATAGTTGCAAAATTAAAACCACAAGGAATGAGTGTTGATTATGCGAGCAGACTCGCACTCCTGCCAGTCTGCTGCAAAAGAAAGGTCAGGCCTTATGGTGGAAATAATCACTCAGGCGAGAAAACATGCTGCCTTCCCCGACAGATTCCAGGGTAACCAGCGGCCAGTGCGCCACCTGTTTATCACGGTCGTAAAGTTCAATTTCCCCTACCCGCTGATGGGCGCTAATTGGCGCGGTGAGCTCTTTACCATCAAGGGTATATTTGGCTTTGATATGTGGAATTTCGGCTTTCGGTAGCACCATCCAGAACTCTTGTTCCGTTCCCAGGTCGATATTTTCTTTATCGCCATACCAGATGCGTTCCGTTCCGACCTTTTTCCCACGGTGCAAAATTTGCACCGTAGTAAAGTTTTGTTGCCCCCAACGCAGTAATTTTCTTGCCTCTTCCTCACGACCTTTTGCACTGTCAGCCCCCATTACCACTGCAATGAGACGACGCTGCCCATCTACAGCCGAAGCAATGAGATTAAACCCGGCACCAGAAGTATGACCCGTTTTCAGGCCGTCAACATTCATGGTTTTATCCCACAACAACCCGTTACGGTTTTGCTGGGTGATACCGTTCCAGGTGAGACTTTTCTCACTGTACATATGATAAAACTCGGGCTCGCCGTGGATGATAGCGCGAGAAAGCACAGCTAAATCATAAGCCGAGCTATGCTGGCCAGGTGCATCCAGACCATGCACTGTTTCAAAATGCGTATCCTTGAGATGCAGCTTCTCGGCATAGTTGTTCATCATTTCAACAAACTGCCGTTGCCCACCGGCAATATAGTCAGCCAGAGCAACACAAGCGTCATTTCCGGAATCCACAATTAAACCACGGCTTAAATCACGTACCGATACGCGATCGCCCTCTTTCAAAAACATCAGTGAAGAACCGACAAACACCGGATTATCTTTCGCCCACGCATCGCGCCCCACGGTGACAATATCGTCTGGCGTAATGCGATGACTATCGATAGCGCGATCCACGACATAACCCGTCATCAGCTTTGTCAGGCTGGCGGGATTGCGCTGTTGATGCTCATTACCCGCGGTGAGGATCTGACCGGTGGTGTAATCCATCAATACCCAGGACCCGGCATGAATCTCTGGAGGCTGAGGTGAAAAAGGAATGTTTTCCGCCGCAAAACCAGACGATAAGTTAAAAACGAACAAAGAAGCAGCAATAATAAGACGGCGTTTCAACAGCAAACCCTCAGGAGTTTCAAATAGCTGTTCTTTTTACGGAAATACTTATGAACTGGCTGGAATAAAGTGCAAGAAAATGTGACTACCCTCTCATTTTTATCTGACATAATCTGTTGCCACTCGCTGCCAAATTGTGGCGCTAAAGCTGATTAGCACGGTGATATTTGATACTCTGGCAGACAGCAGAAATAACGGATTTAACCTAATGATGAATGACGGTAAGCAACAATCTACCTTTTTGTTTCACGATTACGCGCAACACCCCTGAGAACCGCCATGAACAAGGGTTTCATAATTTGTGATTTTAGTTTGGTACGCAATTTGGTACACAACACAATTTTCACTTCAGTGGGTAGTCATCAAACTCACCATAACGAGCATTGTTGATGATGTATGTGATCACCACAAATATCACATCTGGACTAGTTCCGTCTTCATGCGCAGGTATCTGTTCACGCCTCCCTTTCTGCAAATCCTAAAGATGAGATTTTGGGGTTTTGGGATATCTTTTATCCTCAGTTCTCTATCCATTATGCAAACCAGTAATGAACCATCACCGTGTGATAGTGAGGCATCTGCCACGATAAGCGCAGAGAAATGATGCAGTGGTGGGCGGACTGGATTGATGAAAAGGTGGAGCGATCCACCTTAACCATTATCGAAGAGCACAAAGCCTTGCAATCAAGTGCAAAGCTTTGTGTGTCTCATTAATCACACAACTCAAAGACTCGTGTGTTCATAGGGGTACGTGCGCACATGTTGAATTAATAATTAACGCTTACATGAATTCTCAGTGTCGTTCCATTTGTAACATCTGTTACAAATGAGCCATCAGGTTTAATTAATCGAATTTTGCATCCTGAATTACTTACTGAATGTGGACCGCATGATATACATCCAGCAGATAACAGACTAAAACCAGTATCTATAGTTGTGTGAACTATTGGTGATCTAATATTGTTCACATATGGCCAACTAACCTCTATTGAGTCACCGTTTGCTGATACTAATACAGCTCCATTGTAAATAAATGTGCCAGTATCAACACGCCAAACATTACCTGATCTGAGTAGAGAGAAATTTATAGGCAATCTAGCCTGATCATTCGTGATAGAAATTCTTGGATTTCTGAACTCAAACTGTCCCAATACAGGTGTAGAAGCCCCATATGACAGAGTTATCCAGTTATCAAACTCAGACACAATCCAATCACAACGCACTGTCTCCCATTCTTTAGAGTTAGTCGTGCCTATGTTTACTATTTTCCTTCCATCACTTAGCCTTGCGCCATTACGCGACTCGATGCTTATTGACGGTGCACCAGACATTTGAGTATTTATTTTTATATCACAGCAAAATGAAATACATGTACCAGCAGCCAGCCATCCTAAATCCATCACTTCCAGCGCCGCACTATCTGATGATGTCTTACTGAGAACAGACTTCCTTGCATCGGATTTGTCAAATTTATTCGCCCCAACAGGGAATAAACTTGTGGTAACAAACGACCTCATGCCACCATGAATTTGTCTATATGTTTTTATATTCATTTTACCCTCTATAGCAATCAGTAATCATTATATCAACGCCTGCAGATATGCAATTATCAATTCTTGCCGGGGTGTTAGCAATTGCATAAATCAACAACAAACCATATTTCTTAACTGAATTTACAACAGCGGCATTCGTAATTATTCCACCTGATAGAGATATACCACAGTTGCCAAGCTTATACGCCAGCTCCAATTGTTCTGTAGTTGGTGCGACACCGTAAGATGGTATAACACCAAGTCCAATATAAGCATTTTTTGAACGCAACAGTTCAAGAACGGCAGGATATGTTGAATAAACAAAGACATTCGTCGGCTTTGTGCCATAATATTTATTTATAGTTTCAAGAAAATTATCAGCTTGAGTGACACTCATTGGCGCAGACCACTCAACAAATGGCATTACTCCGCGACGCTTGCATTCTCTAATCCATTCATCATAATTGAGTATTTTCTCATCTGCATAAATACCAGAAACATATGATCCAGCATCGAGGGCCTTTAGCTCTAAAAAAGTAAATGTTGATACGGCACCAGTACCATTTGTAGTTCTATCAACTGTCTCATCATGGAATATGACAGGAACTCCGTCTAATGTTATTTTGGTATCCCCTTCAACACCAAAAGCTCCTCTTTCAGCACAAAATCTAATTGATGCCCTTGTATTTTCTGGAACGAAATAAACAGGCGCAGTCAACGCTCCCTGATATTCATTTGGCGTTATTCCTGCCCATCCTCTATGGGCAATTATCTTTGGCGTCGCACCATTTTTTATTATTAACTCAAGATAATTATGCCCAGATGTTCGTTTTAGCTTAAACTTACCATCGTAAGTTTTTATTCCAACTGGTTCATCTGATGACACAACCTCAAATGAAGCCATTCCTCCATCTGATGGATAATTATATCCATGTACAAATACTTTATCTCCTATCTTGTATTTGTCATGAGACAGACAATCGTTTAAGTTACCAAAACTCAATGCGGTGTGTGAAAGATACTCACTAACAGTATAACCCCTATATCCAACATTATCCGCTCCGCTCGCAGAATGAAGTGTATCTTTAAATTGGTCTGGGTCATACTTCAGAACATTTGGAAAATAGAATTGCTGCGAACCATACGCATCATATACAGCCATAGAATGGCCTTGCACAGTAACGAACCTGGCAATCTGTCCGTTATATACTGGATACCCAGCGGCATTGATGACGATTGGCTGTGCAACAGGAACGTGAGAGCCATCTTCATTCTCTACATAAACCTGAATCTGGTTTTCAGGATTTACCGGGTCAGTGTCAATTTTACCGATATAAATTTTGCCATTAGCTACAGCTTTAAAAGAACGAGCCATAGTGAAGAGTTGCGACGGCATACCTATCACAACATTTGGAGTTATATCAGGCATATTAGTCATCCTGTTTGAAGATTTAGATATTGAAGAAAACGGAATGACTGCAGACAAAGATGCAATTGTTTTGAAAAATAACCTTCTATTCATTTGAAAACCATGCAACATGAACAAAATGATTATTTTACAATACTCAAGAATCTTGATCAACAGGCATATTATTTATGCGCTTAATGCGTCACTTACAAAAATAAAAACAAGTACTACCTTTATTCCTATCGTCCATGATTTTTATTTTTAAACATTATTAAGGTGATGCTGCCAACTTACTGATTTAGTGTATGATGGTGTTTTTGAGGT
>OGJH01001368.1_pt1 | contig 21231 bp, 9 predicted proteins | sample 1572021 | NCBI WGS metagenome assembly OGJH01 (sample SAMEA2582098, study PRJEB24529) | metagenome | biome: Human gut stool | place: China | collected 2011
CACCGAGATCTACACTCTTTCCCTCCACGACGCTCTTCCGATCTGCTGTAGAGACGGCCGAGGGCATCAAGCGCTGCACCTTTACATGGAACAACAAGCGGTTCAAGGACCCGGCAGACTGGTTCGCCCAGATGGAAAAGCGCGGCATTGTGGTTTCGCCCAACATCAAGCCCGGCATGCTGCTGGTCCACCCGCTGCTGGACGAGATGAAGGAGAAGGGCATGTTCCTGCCCGCCTCCGATGACAACGCGGGCCTCGACGGTCTGGCTGTCGGCACATGGTGGGGCGGACCCGGCCTCTTTGTAGACTACACGAAGGAATCCACCCGCCTGCACTGGAAGCAGTACATCAAGGACGCGCTGCTCAAGTACGGCTGCCGCTCCATCTGGAACGACAACTGCGAGTATGACTCCCTTGTTGACAAGGACGCCAAGGTCTATTTTGAGGGTAAGGGCAGCACGATCGGCACGATGAAGCCGGTTATGAGCAACCTCATGTGCCAGCTTTCTAACGAGGCGATTGAGGAATACGACCCCGACTGCCGCCCCTTCTCGGTCTGCCGCTCCGGCCACGCCGGTATCCAGCGGTATGCACAGGTCTGGGCCGGTGACAACCTGACCTGCTGGGATACCCTGAAATACAACATTGCCACGATTCTGGGCATGGCGCTCTGCGGTGTGTCCAACCACGGCTGCGACATCGGCGGCTTCTTCGGCCCCGCGCCGGAGGGTGAGCTGTTTGTGCGCTGGGTGCAGAACGGCATCTTCCAGCCGCGCTTCTCCATCCATTCGACCAACACGGACAACACCGTCACCGAGCCTTGGATGTACAGCGACAAAAAGAAGTACATCAAGGATGCCATCGACTTCCGCTACAAGCTCAGCCCGACGCTCTACTCGCTGATGGAGCGCGCGCATGAGAACGGCCTGCCCATCTGGCAACCCACCTTCGCGGTGTTCCAGAATGACCCCGCAACCTACGATGAGGGTGTCGATTTCATGTTCGGCGATTCTCTGCTGGTGGCCAATGTTGTCGAGAAGGGCCAGACCGTCCGCCCGGTTTACCTGCCCAAGACCGAAAACGAGAGCGAGCGGTTCTACGACTTCTACACCCGCGAGGAATACGCCCCCGGCCAGACCGTTGAGGTGCCGGTCGATATTGCCAGCATCCCGCTGTTTGTGCGCAGCGGTGCCATCATCCCGATGAGCGGCAACGCCCTGCATAACCTGATGACCGAAAAGACCACGGCGCTGGACATCCTGATGGCCCCCGATGTGGATTCCGAATTCACGCTGTATGAGGATGACGGCCGCACGAACGACTACCGCAACGGCGCTTACCTGAAAACGAAGATCGCTGTCAAGGCGGGCGTCAAGACCGTTGTCAGCTTTACGAACGAGGGCGGCTATGAGACCGCCGTGGAGAGCGTAGCGCTTGACATGATCCACCGCGAGAAGTCCCCGTTCTATGTGCAGCTTGACGGCAAGGAACTGCCGCACTTCCTGCACCGCCGCAAGTTTGAGCAGGCCGAGAGCGGCTGGTACTACAGCCAGCGCCTCAAGAGCGTGCAGATCAAGTACCCCAACCCCAAGCACGATCATGAGGTGCTCGTGTCCTTTGAGCAGTTTGATTTGATTGGGATGTAATAAAGGCCCCCTACAAACAATAAACAACCCGGGTGTACCTCCGTAGGGGCGGATTCTATATCCGCCCGCCATCCACCTGTCTGCACCCACACTATAAAACCGAAGGAGAAAAAGCTATGTTCAAAAAAATCGCAGCTTTGGGTGCTGCGGCTGTGCTGGGGATCGGTCTGCTGACCGGCTGCGGCGCATCCGCCTCCACGGCCGATGCAGGCTACAGCGCACAGAACCCGCTGGTTCTTACGCTGGCCCACGGCCTGTCGGAGACCCACACCGTCCATATCGCCATGACCCAGTTTGCGGAGGAGGTCAACGAAAAGACCGATGGCCGCATTCAGGTCAAGATCTTCCCCAACGGCCAGCTTGGCAGCGAGAACGAGAACCTTGAGCAGCTGCAGGCGGGTGTTATCGCCATGACGAAGGTCTCCGCCCCCGGCCTTGCCACCTACAATGAGGCCTACAACGCCTTCGGCCTGCCTTACATTTTCAATGACACGGAGGATTTCTACCATGTCATGGACTCGCAGGAGATGCAGGACTTCTTCCTCTCGACCGGCGAGGACGGCTTTGTCACGCTGACCTACTACACCTCCGGCGCCCGCTCCTTCTACACGAAGGACAAGGCCATCCGTACCCCGGCAGACCTCAAGGGCCTGAAGATCCGCGTGCAGGATATGAAGAGCCAGACCGATATGATGAGCTACCTCGGCGGTATCCCCGTTGCCATGTCCTACGGCGATGTCTATACCTCGCTGCAGACCGGCATCATCGATGGCACTGAGAATAACGAGACGGCCCTGACCACCGGCAAGCACGGCGAGGTCTGCAAGGTCTACTCCGTTGACCAGCACGCCATGATCCCCGATGTGCTGATCATGAGCGAAAAGGTCTGGAAGACCATCAGCCCGGAGGATCAGCAGATTCTTCTTGAGGCTGCCCACGACTCCACCGATGCCCACAAGGTCATGTGGGACACCGCAGTCGAGGAGGCCGTCAAGGAGGCACAGGAGACGATGGGCGTGGAGTTCGTCTACGATGTCGATAAGGAGGCCTTCCGCGAGGCGACCCAGCCGATGATCGAAGCCTACGAAGAAGAGTATCCCGGCGTCAAGACGCTGATGGATACCGTTGAAAAGGCAAGAGGGGAGGAGTAAGCCATGAAAAACACCTTTGCAACGATCAAATTCTGGATGGATAAGATCCTGAGCATCGCCTGTGCGATTCTGCTTTCCTTCATGACCATTCTGGTGCTTATCCAGGTATTCTCCCGCTATGTGCTCAACAGCCCCGTAGCCTTTACCGAGGAGCTTGTCCGCTACAGCCTGATCTGGACCGGCTTCATCGGCGCGGCCTACGCCTTCTCCACTCGCGAGCATATGTCGCTGACGCTCGTCCGCGACAAGTTTACCGGCAAGGCCCACACCGGTCTGCTGGTGGCCATTGACGGCCTGATCCTCCTGATGGCGATCTTCGTATTCACGATCGGCGGCTTTAAGCTGGCTGTTTCCGCCAGCCGCGAGTTCTCGGCGCTGCTGGGCATCCCCCGCAGTCTGGTTTACGCTATCGCCCCGATTTCCGGCGTGTTCATCGTGATTGCGCAGATCATCAACATCTATGAGGACATCACCGGCTAAAAAGTAGAATCCAAGGAGGGTGCAGACAAATGAGTATCACCATGACCACCGTTATCCTTTTCGCTGTGTTCGGCGTGCTGCTGTTCCTCGGCGTGCCCATCTCCATCAGCATTGTGGCATCCTCCATCGTGACGGCCATGTCTACCCTGTCATGGGACCAGATCACCTTTATCACGATGCAGAAGATGAACTCCGGTGTCGAGAGTTTCTCCCTGCTGGCTGTGCCGCTGTTTATTCTGGCCGGCAACATCATGAACAACGGCGGTATCGCCAAGCGCCTTGTCAACTTTGCGCAGCTGTTTGTCGGCAAGATTCCCGGCTCGATGGCACAGGCCAACATCCTCGGCAACATGCTGTTCGGCGCGCTGTCCGGCTCCTCTGTTGCCGCTGCGTCCGCCATGGGCGGCTGCATCGCCCCCATTGAGGAGGAAAACGGCTACGACCCCGCCTACTCCGCCGCTGCGAACATCGCCTCGGCCCCCACGGGTCTGCTGATTCCCCCGACCTCCGCCTTCATCGTTTACTCCACCGTCGCGGGCGGCGTGTCCATCTCCACCCTGTTCATGGCCGGCTACATCCCCGGCATCCTGATGGGTCTGTGCTGCATGGTCGTTGCGTTCATCGGCGCAAAGAAGGCCGGCATGAAGGCCACCGGCTTTGACCGCAGCCAGAGCGTGCTGAAAACCGTCTGGGACGCAGTTCCGTCCCTGCTGCTCATCGTCATCGTCATCGGCGGCATCGTCTCCGGTGTCTTTACCGCCACCGAGGGCGCAGGCATCGCGGTTCTGTACTGCCTGATCCTCTCCATCATCTATAAGAGCATCGACTTCAAGGGCTTCCTTGGTATCCTGCTCAACTCCGCCAAGACGAGCGGCATCATCCTGTTCCTGATTTCCGCTTCCTCTGCCATGTCGTTCGTCATGGCGTACTCCGGCATCCCGGCCGCCATCTCCAATGGCCTGATGAGCCTGACCGACAACAAGTATATCATCTTCCTGCTGATGAATATTATTCTGCTGGTCATTGGCATGTTCATGGACATCACCCCGGCTATCCTGATTTTCACCCCGATTTTCCTGCCCATCGCCATCAGCTTCGGAATGACCGAGATTCAGTTCGGCGTTATGCTGATCTTCAACATGTGCCTGGGCAACATCACCCCGCCGGTCGGCTCTGTCCTGTTTGTCGGCTGCGGCATCGGCCATGTCTCCATTGAGCAGGTGACCTCCAAGCTGATCCCCTACTTTGTGGCACTGGTTGCCGCCCTGCTGGCCGTCACCTATATCCCGGCGCTCTCCCTCGGTCTGCCCAGCCTTATGGGTCTGATCTGAAGTAAATAAGCACCAGAGCCACCCCGCCCGCAGCCCCACGCTGCCGGGCGGGGTGTTTTTTGTATGTATATATAATAAGGTAGAAGCCCGCCACACCGTAGGGGCGCATTCCATATGCGCCCGCAGACGGGCAGACGTTCCCGGGGCATCGGGGACGCCACCCATCCGCACAGCGCATGCAGGGGCGGCCATTGCGCGGCCACCAACCAGCCGCCGCGCTTTGCCGGTAAACCTTCCCGCGCAAACCAACCACCCCTTAGCCCCTCCGCGAGGGGACGCCGCCCCTGCGTTTTTCCTTTTCCAACATGACCGAACAAATCTTGTCCCCCTGCGGCGCGCAACATCTGCGCAAAAGTATCGACATAATTCAACATATAGTGTGCAGATGCGCAAGAAATCGCGCTGTATCTTACAAAGCTGCACCGCACGAACCGTCAGGATACACAATATAGTGCGGTTGAAATATAGCAAATTGCCGAAAATGAAGCGATTCAACACAGGTACTTGAAATTCTCATACCAAAGAACTATAATTTTTCTCATAAAAGGAATGGAAATTAAATCCAGTGCATTATGTTTCCCATGCCCCCTACGCCAGCGATTGCGTGCGGACGCCGTGGAAAGCATAAGCCCAAAGGGTGTACACCCTTTGCTATTCCGCAGTTTACTGCGGAATAAAGTGTATTGAATGGATACAAGAGGAGGCAAGGCAGATGACGAAGGCAAATTCCATCCTGCATCGTGCGGCGGCACTGCTGGCCGCCCTGTGCCTGCTGGCAAGCATGGCTCTGCCGGTATATGCGGCCGAGGATGAGGGTACATTTTTTGTTGCGAGTGCGGAAACGATTCCGGCTGATGGCAATACGGACAATGATGCTGACGGAACCGGGACGGGCGTTTCTGTGCTGGATACGGAAACGGTTCCAGAGGGCACTGCAGCTACAAGCGATGAAAGCAAATTAGGAACCGAAATTTCTGCGCCGGACGCAGGAACAATTCCAAGCGGCGCCGACACATCGGACAAAGCTGCGGGCGCGCCCCTTGCCGGTGGCGTGACCGGTTCAGAGAATACCACCCCGCAAGACAATGCCGCTGCGGACAAGACCGGCGATGCGGACAAAACCGGCGAGGATTCCACCGGGAGCGAGGACGAAGCAACCTTCTTGAACGAAGGCGATTCGGCTGATGATAGGACGATTACGGCAGGGAATGCCAAAGAAAGTGATATTGCACTGTGTGCGGGCGATGCCACGGTGCAAGAAGGTACAAAGTACACATTCTACTTTGCACCGCCGGATAGCTGGAAGGATAGTCTATCAGAATCATCGACACTTACATGCTCCTTTAAGCGTGGCAATAACAATAGCGATCCGGATGGGCCGAAATATGGTGTGAGAGAAACAACGGCAATACGCACTGCCGATTCAACGAAAGATGGCCGCCCAATTTATCAGGTAGATGTCTACCATAACAATGATGATAAAGATTCGTTATGTCCTTATGGTGGCTTTGTCTGGGTTAAATTTGCACTGGATAATGACCATTGGGTTCAGATGAATGGAGAGCGGAAGAACAATGAGTGCTGGATGTTTGTTAAAGATATCGCCGACAAATGCCTTGACGGAAATAAACTGAATGCAAACGCAGCGAGCGACTACGATCTTAGCAAATGGGTTCCCTACGCCGACATTATCCCCAAGCATGTCCGCTATTGCGGCCAAGAGATGGTGCTGCTGAATAATTCCAGTGAAACACTGGATAGTGTCACCGCCACATTCTGGGAAAAGGATGATAATGGCGATTTTAAACAGGTCGGGAATTCGCAGCCTACCGGAGTTCTGCAAACGAACGGCCAAGCGGTCATCAAAATTCCCACAGACGCCTGCGCCTATGTAAGCTTCCAAAAGGCAGATGGTACTTCTTACATCGGCGGCAAGCAGTACTTCAATTTCTACAATGATGAAGACCCATCCGATAATATAGCAGTATTCCCATACGACCCCGTCACGCGCTATTGCCTGATATATAAAGGCGATAATGATGTAAGGTGGAGCGCACCGGGCAGCAAAACCGTCTACTTCGATGCAACCTTCTCGGACATGTCGTACAAAGGTGACGCTGCAACCACCTACGGTATGCCGGACGCCAACGGCAACCTGTGGTGCTACATTACCAGTGATGATAGCAGCAAACCAGCGATAACCTCGCAAATGGCTCGTGACGGCACCAGCGAGATTTGGTATGTCGATGTGCCGCAAGGCTATACACAAATCCGCTTTGCGTCTTGGGCGGTAGACGGTACAAATACTGCTAACAACGGCACTGACACGGTCTTGTTGACGATTCCTGATTTAAGCAAGCCGTGCTTCTACGCCGACACCAGCGATGATGTAATCTACCAAGGCGGCAACCGCGGCGGCTATTGGGACGAGTTGGGCGTTGTCCGTGATGTAGAAAAAGGCAAAAAAGGAGAAAACGGAGAGACAAAGAGTATTGTAGATCTGGAAAGCAAGACTTTTAAGCCCCAGTCCAACACAAAGTATATCAGCACCACACTGTATGACTATTACACGGACTATGAACTGAACGGCAACAACCGCAATACATACAGTTCTAATGAGGTAAACACGCAACGCAGCTATGTTACATTTGAGCAGTTTGACCGTGCGCTGAGTAATTACTACAAACAATACGCTGATATAAACAAAAAACCAATCAATTATCCGCTTTATACAGGACATTTCCAACCTAATAATTGGGGCAGTGCGTTCAGTGGAATTGCCTCAAACCTGAATTTGTATGGTTGGAGTACAACAGAGGATGACACCTACTGGCGCTTTATAGCGGTAAATAACTCGGCATATGCGTTAGATGATAACCATAGTGGGGAACACTACAAAGACACCTTCCAGGGCTTGGTTGGAAACCAAATGAAGGATGGTATGCCGGTCATGGCCGGTACTGACCTTGCAGAGCCGCACTTCAACGAAGCGTTTTTAACCGGCACAAACGCTGAAAAAGCCGTGCTGGGCAAGGTGTACAAGGATGTTTCCTTCCCATTTACCCAAAAACCTGTCTTTACGCAAAATGAGGGTGATTCCGAAAGTAAAGCCCAATACTGGTACTTTGACAGTAATGAGCGGTCGCTGTATCTGAAGCAAGATAATGCCACCAGCAAGTACTATCTGGAAGCAACGAAGACTGGCACAAGTGAAAACCCGATTTATACGGATCTCAACTCACAGAACCGTGGTTCGGATAACAGCACAGAAGATAATAAAAATAATAACCAGTCCCGTGGATATGGTTTCTTCCCATTTAATCAAAAGATAATGGAGGAGAATCGCAATGTAAACAAATACAACTACGGCTTTGGTGCGAAGCTGCAATTTGACTTTACATTGACGGATGACGGTAAGGTTGTTGTTGGCACGGATGAAAACGGTAAAGACATCAAAGTCCCCATCAAGTTCTTCTTCTCCGGTGACGATGATGTGTGGGTCTACATTGACGGTCAGCTGGTGCTGGATGTCGGCGGCGCGCACGGTAAAGCATCCGGCCTGCTGGAATTTGGGAGTAATGGAACAGACAACATCGTAACCCCCTATGTCAGCTCCAACAAAGCAGGCGGTGCGACTTACACAACACCCGCAAACAACAAAACCGTCTACTTCAACGGTAGCCCAGTCACATTCACCAAGCAGGGCAAAATTCTTGATAAGGACGATAAGACAAAAGAATTCACCCTCGACAAAGGCACCACCCACACGCTGACCATGTTCTACATGGAGCGCGGCATGTGGGAGTCCAACATGGCGGTGGCGTTCAACTTCCCCGACCATAACGAGCTGCAGGTTGAAAAGATGGTCGATGTTTCGGGAGTAAACGATCTGTTCAAGGACAGCTTTCAAAACCAGAAGATCTTCACCTTCAACATCAAGAATCTGGCCACCCACTACGTCCCAAAAGGTACTTCTTACGAAGAGGGTGAAACCAAAGCACTCCCAGAAGAAGCCTATAAAGACGCTCAAAAACCATCCGACACCTCCGCCAGTCTGACCTATGCACCGGAACCACCAGACAAAAAGGACGGAGACCTCGCCGTGCGGTGGTCAGCCACAAGGGATGACCCAACCAGTGCGCACCGAGAGCAGCGCCGCGGCACCCTGCCGCTGGATTCACCAATCAATATAAAAGACTTCAGCTACCTGACTTTTGATGTCTATGTGGAGGGCGATAAGGCCGATACCTGCGCCTTGGGCAACCTGTATGTGGAGCTTTGGGATACAGAAAGCCACCAAAAAGGCTGTATCAACGGCAAGGGCCTGCAAAGCAGTGATGTCTACGGTGCGGCAATCGGGCTGCATCCGGGGCAGTGGTACACCATACGGCTGCTGCTGAACTCTCTGGAAACCACCAGTAAGGGTTTCAACAATACTCTCCAGCGTATCACAGTCGGCGATAACTTTGCGCGCAGCATTTACCTGCGCAACTTTACATTCCGCAGCGCGCCGAAGGAGCAGACAAAACCATGCTTTACGACCGAGCAGTACGACATCCCAGACTATAACTCCGCCAAAAGCGGAAATCTGGAAAACGCAACATATGCCGTGTTTTCCTCCGACCGTGGCAATGGGGATGTTGTGGATGAAGACGGCCAGTTCCTGCTGCAGGCCGGTGAAACGGTCACCTTTAAGGATCAGTTCCGCCGCGGCAGCTACATAGCCCTGCAGGAGCAGGTTGATCCGAATCTGTATGATACATTCTGGACGGTCTACGAAAATGATGCACCGGTGACAAATGTAAGCGGTGCGGGTGAGTATGTGAAGACAGACGCGAGTATCACAAGTCTGGAGAATGTTAAAGGCACTGCCCCGGACGATGGCCGGACAGAGCTGGTGATTGACAGAAACGACAAAAATGGAAAACCAATCAAGAACGCATATGATGACATAGCTACTAAGGAACCGGCTGATAATACGCTTGTTTTCCGCTCCTACAGCGACAAGGCTGACAAAGACGAGTTGACCAAGCTAAAGGTGGTTTTCACCAACAAGGTCAAGACCGGCAAGCTGATTATACGCAAGGAACCCGCCCTTGGTGAATCGCTGAAAGGAGAGACATTTACATTTTCCGTCAAGTTCAGCAATGTCGGCGGCCAAGGCCTCGGCGGGGAAATTCAGGAACAAAAGTACTTCTGCGAAGTGAAAACACAAGCCGATGGTAAAGAGTACGGCGAAGTCGAAATTAAAGGGATTCCGGTCGGTACACGGTTTGTTGTGTCGGAAGATGCGCAGCCGGGCACAAGCCTGCAATCGGTGTACATCACCGGCGGCGGAACTGACCGCGCGGTTGTGGACGGCATCAAGGCGCGCGGTTCTGTCGTGGCAGGTGATGCCAATGTAGTAACAGCAACATTTGTCAACACAAAGCGCCAGCTGATCGACATAAAGGTTACAAAGCAGTGGAAAAAGCAGGACGGCATGACGGCTATTCCGAGCAATGAACAGCCTGCGGCCATCTACCTGAAATTGCAGCGCACCAAAGCAACGGACGGCGAAAGCGGCTGGACAGATGTTCCCGGCTATGAAAGCGTTGAACTGAAGCCGGGGTACGATGGCTGGGTCAAAAAGTTTACCGGCTTGGACAAATTTGATGCAACCAATAAGGGCGAAACGCATGAGTATTACACCTACCGCGTACTGGAAAGTGCATCGGAAAAAGGAACATTCTACGGCGGTTCTGAGGGCAATGTGATTGAGATTGGCGGCAAGAAATACAGGATTCTCAGTAACAAAGTACAAGTTCAAGAGAACAGTATATCCCCCTTGGAGCTGACCTTGACCAACCAACTGCAAGATGCCAGGTATAACCTGAACATCACAAAGCAGGACGCACAGGATACCACCAAAAAGCTGGGCGGCGTGGAGTTCAAGCTGGAAAAGCTGGGGACGGATGGTGGGCCTGATGCGACATTTCCAGCTGTAACGAGAATCACATCCAGTGGAGATGCGGATAAAGGCAAGTGCAGTTTTGAGAACCTGACCCCCGGCAGCTACCGGCTGACCGAAACCAAAACCGCCGAAGGCTACACCCTGCTGGCTGATGCCATCGAGTTTACACTGACAACGGGTGGACAATGCGTGCACAATGCTGCTCCTTTTGGCGATGTGCAGTACGATTCCACCACGGGTGTGTACAACATTGCCCTGACGATCAACAACCGCAAAAGCTTTGAGTTGCCGCATACGGGCGCGGATGCACCCAGCCTGTGGCTTTTGATAGGCTTGCCCGCGCTGGTGGCTGTGCTGCTGGTGCTGGTGTTCCGCTACAATAAGAAAGGGGGCGGGCGTCAATAACGAAGTCCCCCCTACACAAACAAACATAAAGAGAGAGAGGTACGAAGCAAGATGAAACTGAAACGCTTACTCACCGCAGCCCTCAGCGCCGTCATGGCCCTAAGCGTCTGCGCCCTGCCCGCAATGGCAGCCGGGGAAAAAAATTATACATTTGACCAGAACCGCACAACGGGTAGCCTGACGATTAAAAAGTATGAGAAAGCGGAAGGGGCTACCGGTAACGGTGATCTTTTGAATGGCGTTGAGTTTACTATCTACAAGTTGGCGAACATTGAGCAGACTGTTGACGCAGATGGTAAGGTGGCGCTCACTTATAAGTCGCTTACTAACAAAGTGACTGATAAGGATTTCAATGATGCGACAGTCGATACCAATGGGCGTCTTGACTCTAATGATTTGTATAACAAAATCAGTGGAAAACTTGATGCAACGGATTTGAACGCGTTGGAGACAAAGAAACAGACCACGGGCGAAGGTGGCAATACCAAAGGTACGGTTGCGTTTAATGGCCTTGAACTTGGTGTTTATATGGTTGCCGAAACCAAAGCACCCGACCAAATTTTGACGAAAAGTGCAAACTTTATTGTTTCTATTCCAATGGTTGATAAAGATACCGACAATGAGTATGTGTGGAATTATGATGTAATTGCAGAGCCGAAGAATGTACCTACCTATGGTGGCGTAAATCTGCAAAAGGTGGGCGTGACTGTTGGTAATGAAGTGGAAACAGGCCTTGCGGGTGTACTCTTCCGCCTAGATAAGAAAAATGGTGATGATTGGCAACCCGTTGACGCAAGCAAGTTTACATTTGATGCCAATGCAGGCGGGGCAAGCACAGATTTGACTAAGCCGCTGACTAAAGGCTACATTGTGACCGGAACAAACGGTATGATTAGCATCAAGTCCGGCATGACCAAGGGTACTTATCGTTTTGTTGAGATTGAGGCTGTTGACGGTTATATTGCCAACACTGCCAAAGATGCTAATCAGTTTGAAGTAGATGCTGATGCCAATGGTGAGCTTTATGTTCATAAAATTGAAAGCGCGGCAGATAGGCTCAACCCAATCAAAGTGAAGAACGAAAGACCTGCCTTTGACAAGGCGGTGACCAAGCGTGATGGGACTGGCAACGGTGCAAATAACAGTGTTGATTATGCAGTTGGTGACCAGATTCCCTACACGCTGACCGTTAAAGTTCCCGATACTATTGCAAATGTGAAAACCTTCAAGGTGACCGATACGGTTACACCTACCCAGCTTAAGCACTTAGTAAATACAGTCGAGGTTAAACTGGCTGACGGAACTGTGGTTGATTCTAAGTATTATGACATTGAAGATGTCGAAGCTACTGGTGTTATGACCATTGACTTCAAGTCTAATAAAACTGGCAAGGAAAAACTGGGTGACGGCTTTAAGGGAAAAACCATTGTTATCACTTACAAAGCAGAACTGTTGGGAACGGCTGATAAAACGGACGCAGGCAACCTGAACAAGGCTGAATTGGAATATTCAAATAAGACGGATATTAATATGACTGAGGGTACGGAAGGCGACCCGTACAAGATTCACGATGAGGCGGTCGTTTATACCTTCAAGACGAGTATTAAGAAAACCGATGAAAAGGGAACGGCCCTGCCCGATGTTGAGTTTGACTTGTACAAGAAATATGTCGCCGCAGACGGTATGATTACTAGCAATAAGGTCACTTTCCAGAAGGTTGCATGTGATGTGATTGATGCCAGTGCTGCTTATAAACTGGGATTAAATAAGACGGCAAGTGATGCCGACAAGTGGATTAAGGTTAAATCCATAAAGACCGGTACTGAAGGCACGGTGGAAGTAGATGGTCTGCCCAACGGTAGCTACAAGTTGGTTGAAACTAAGACTAAAGATGGTTACAATCTTTTGAAGAGTCCTGTAGATGCAGATTTGACGATAGCATATGCAGATGCTTGGGAGACCAAGGACTATTACGATGCAGATGGCGTTTTGATTAAGCATGAGAAGAGCACCAGTAAAAAGGCATTTGATACTACTACAGTTTACAAGCCAATCCAGATTATCAACCGCAAGGGCTTCAACCTGCCTGTCACCGGCGGCTTCGGCACGCTGCTGTTCAGCGGTATCGGTGTGCTGCTGGTGCTGGCTGGCGTGAGCGTGCTGTTCAGCCTGAAAAAGAAGAACAAGCGTGCGTAAGCCGCACAATCCTAAAACCAAAAGCAAAATAGAGGGGTAATCCATAGGGGAAGGGCCGGAAACGGTACTTCCCCTATGGGTGGTTGTGGACATTGCCGATACCCGCGCGGGGAGAGGCGGCTAAGAATAGGGTAGGGATTTTCAGCAGTGCCCTGCGGGGCGCCGGGGACGCCGCCCCTGCGGCTGAAGGGGCGTCTGCCGCGAAGAACCTGCGCATTTACGCGAAAAAGCTACCCCCAAAACCATTACAGAAAGGCTCTTTCCTATGGATACCACTGTCAAATTAAAGCTTGGCTTTGCGGCACTGATGATTGCTTCGGGCATCGGCGTGGCCATGTACCCCGTCATCAGCAATGCGGTGGCGCAGCGTCACGCAAGCTCGGTCATTGAAAGCTACAACGATACCGTGCAGTCGATGGATACCGAGAAAATTGACGCCGCCAAGGAGGCCGCGCGCCGCTACAATGAACAGCTTAGCAACGCCATTGACCGCGATGCTGCGGGCGAGGCCGCCGACACCGGCACAAGCTATGTGGACATGTTGGATGTGGGCGAGAGTCTGGGCTACATTACGATCCCGAAGATTGATGTCAATCTGCCGATTTATGAGGGCACCAGTGATGATGTGCTGCTCAAGGGTGTTGGGCATCTGGAGGGGTCCAGCTATCCGCTGGGCGGCGCGGGCACGCACAGCGTGCTGACCGGCCACCGCGGTCTGGCCGAAGCGGTGCTTTTTACCGATTTGGACAAGCTGGGCGAGGGCGACCACTTTTATCTGCACATTATGGACGAGGTGCTGGCCTATCAGGTCGATCAGGTCAAGGTCGTGGAGCCGGAACGCACCGAGGATCTGGAAATTATCCCCGGCGGGGACTACTGCACGCTGGTCACCTGCACGCCCTACGCCATCAACACCCACCGTATGCTTGTGCGCGGCACCCGTGTGCCGTATAATGGAGAGGACGAGGAGACCGCCGCGCCGCAGACCGTGCAGTATCAGGAGCTGCACACCGGCAATGTTGTCAAGCGTATGGTGGACGCATGGCCGTGGATCAGCGTGACGGGTAGCCTTGTCATCGGCGGCGAGGCGCTGCTTTTGCTGCTGCTGTTGCACCGCTGCAAAAAGCGCGAGGAGGAAGACTGATGAAACGCCTGTTTTTGCAGATTTTTGCATGGCTGGCAATACTGCTGGGCGTTGGGCTTATGCTGCAGCCCACGGTCAGCCAGTATCTGGCGGCGCGGCAAAGTACAAAAACCGTACAAAAATTTGTGCAGGCTGCCGAGGCTGCCGCCCCCGCCGTGACCGAAACCACAGACAACGCCGAGCCTGCCCGCGCTTACCCCGAACTGTACGATGCCCTGCAAGCCTACAATGCGCAGATTTTTGCCGAGGGACAAAGCGGCTTGAAGGACCCCTTTGCCTACGAGACGCCCGCCTTTGACCTGACCGGCTACGGCCTGCCCGATGATATGATCGCCGCGCTGTGGATACCGCGCCTCAATCTGGATTTGCCTGTCTACTTGGGCGCCAGCACGGCCAACATGGCCCGCGGCGGTGCGCTGCTGGGGCAGACCTCGATGCCGCTGGGCGGCGCGAACACCAACACCGTGATCGCCGCGCACCGCGGCTACTACGGCGCGGAGATGCTGCGCAATGTGCAGCAGATACAGCTCGGCGATAAAATCACGCTGACAACACCGTGGGATACGCTGGTCTACCGCGTGTGCGAACTAAAAATTATACAGCCGGACGATATAAATGCGGTACTGATACAGCCGGGGCGCGACCTGCTGACCCTGACGACCTGCCACCCCTACACCCAAAATACCCAACGGTATCTCGTGATTGCCGAGCATGATCCCGATGCCACGCCCGCGACCCACGCGGAGGATCTGACCGAGTGTGACGAGACATGGGACGCCGCGCCGCGTCAGGTGACCGTGGAAACCGACGGCACGACCGCGCTGGAGGAGGTTGCGCCCGAAAGCATCAGCCCCCTGCCCAACGAGGGCGGCAGCGAGGATGCGGGCGGCGCGTACTCCAACTGGATGATTTGGCTGGAAAACAACGCCCTGTGGGCAGGAATTGTGCTGATTGCCGCCGTCATCGGCTGTATGCTGATCTGGCGCGGCCACAGAAAGGATTGACCCATGCAGAATTTCAACGAAAAAGCGCTGGCTGTGACAGCCGAGGTGAGCAAGGCTGTGCTGGGCAAGCCCGAGGCCGTGCTGAAAATCATGATGGCGATGCTGGCCCGCGGTCATGTGCTGATCGAGGATATTCCCGGTGTTGGCAAAACCACGCTGGCACAGGCATTTGCCCGCGCTATGGACCTGACCCAGAACCGCGTGCAGTTTACACCGGATGTTCTGCCGTCTGATATTGTGGGGTTCTCGCTCTATCAAAAGGAAACCGGCAAGTTTGTCTATCACCCCGGCGCGGTCGCGTGCAACCTGTTTCTGGCTGATGAGATCAACCGTACCAGCGCCCGCACCCAGTCCGCGCTGCTGGAGGTCATGGAGGAGGGCGCCGTCACGGTGGACGGTGTAACGCGCGCGCTGCCCCAGCCGTTCACGGTCATGGCTACGGAAAACCCTGTCGGCTCGGTCGGCACGCAGATGCTGCCGGAGTCACAGCTGGACCGTTTTATGGTCTGTGTGGTCATGGGCTACCCTGACACCGAGGCGGAAATGGAAATTCTGGCCCGCCAGCCGCGCCATGCCCTGTTGGACCGTGTGCAGCCCGTGATGGACAAAAGCGAACTGCTGGCCATGCAGCAGCAGGTGGATGAAGTGTTTATGAGTGACGAGATTCGGCGGTATATCGTGGAGCTTTCCCGCGCAACGCGGCAGGACGGCCGCCTTGCGCTGGGGCTGTCGCCCCGTGCATCGCTGGCTGTGGCCGGTATGGCCCGCGCGGCGGCTTTTCTGAGTGGGCGCAATTTTGTGGCCCCGCAGGATGTGACCGCAATTTTTGCCGATGTGACCCACCACCGTCTGCGCCTGAACGAGCAGGCGCGTACCGGCGGCGAGACGGTGGAGAACATTATTGCGGATGTTTTGCACACCACGCCGCGCCCCCGCCCGGAGAAGCCGACCCATGGCAGGTAAGGTTGGCTGCGGGCTGCTGCTGGCCGTGCTGTTTGCCGTGGCTGCAGTCAGCCGTGCGCCGTTTGCGGTATTTCTGCTGGCATGGGCGGTGCTGGTGGTGGTGTTTCTGGCATGGTATGCCCGCACACTGCGCCGGCATGTGACGGCAGCGCTGCAGCTGCCCGCCCGCCCCGTGCGCCCCGGCGAGGAGTTTGCCGTGCTGGTGCAGCTGCACAACGCCGGGCAGCGGCCTGTGCCGGAGCTGCGTGTCGTTTTGCAGGCAGTGGACGCCGAGAGCGGCACTGCGATTGAATTGCCCTGCGGTGCCATGCTGGCCCCGGGTCAGTGTGCCGACCTGCGCGTAACGCTGCGCGCCGCCAAAAGCGGCCTGTGGCGGTTCCGCGTGCGGGAAATCACGGTGCGCGACCCGCTGGGCCTGTTTGCCGTGCCCTGCGCCGTGCCGCCCCAAAGCCGGGAACTGTGCGTGCTGCCGCCCGCCGAAGGTGAGGACGATGGCGCGGGCACAAAGCCGCAGAACAAGGTGGAGAAGGTTACCGCCGCAGGCCGCGACATGGCTGACGGCGTCTACGACCTGCGCCCCTACCGTGCGGGGGATTCACTGAAGCAGATCCACTGGAAACTGACCGCCCGCGTGGGTGAGCTGACCGTGCGCGATCCGCTGGGGGCAACCTATTGCGCCGACCCGGCCGGAGCGATCATGGCAGAGGGAGCCGATGCGCCGCAGCAGGTGCTGCACTTTGGTCAGGCTGCCGTAAAACGGCTGCGAACCATGACCCGCCGCCGGACCGCCGACCCGGACACGGGGCTGGTGTTCATTGACCGTGTGCTGCTGCCCCGCACCGAGACCGCGGCGCGCTCTGCGCTGGAAGCGGCAGTGGATTTGCTGATTCTGGAATTGCTGGCGCTGGGGTTGCTGACGGCTTTGAACGGCGCGTTTGTGCTGGCGCTGCCCGTTTGGGTATGGCTGGGTACGGCGGCGCTGTGCCCGGTGTGGCTGGCGCTGCACCGCGTCCCGCTGCCCAACGCTGCCCGCCGTGGTATGATGTTGGCGCTGGCCGTGGGGTATCTGGTGCTGCTGTTTGTGGTGCAGCGGACATTTCTGGCCGGTGCGCAGCAGTGCGCGGATGCCGTAAGGATGTGCCTGAATACACGATTCAACGCAAACTTTGTAGTGGCGACCTCACCGATCCCGGCGCAGATGGGGCTGTTTGTGCTGCTGGCTGCAGTCCCGGTCACGGTGTTGCTGGCCGCAGTAACAGCATGGCACGCCGATGCACTGCTACTGGGGCTGGCGCTGCTGCCGGTCGTGGTGCTTACGCTGCTGGCCGGTACAGGCAGCACCGTTGTGGGCTGGCTGCTGCTTCTGCCCGGCTGGTTGGGGTCCTGCGCGGCGGCGCGGTCGGTGCAGAGAAAGCGGCTGTGGGGTGACAAGGATTCCGCCGCCTACGCTGCCAACCTGCAGACCCACCGCACAAACCAAAAATTGGCTGCTGCCGGTATGGCAGTAGCCTGCACCGTGTTGTTTTTGCCCGCATTGGTGCTGCGCCCGGTGCTTACGCTGCCGCTGAACGCGCTGCAGCCGGTGACCGACAAGGCCCGGGCAGCGGTGCTGAGTGCCGCAATCGAGTGGCTGCCGAAAATCAGCGGCGGCGCATTGAATTTCCATGTCAGCGCAGCGGCGGGCGGCGTTGAGGACGGCAGCCTGACCCAAGGTGACGGCCTTGCACTGACCGGGCTGGAGGATCTGATGGTCACGGCCAGCGCCGAGCCGGAGGAGACCGTCTATCTGCGTGGTTTTATTGGTGCGGACTATGACGGAACAAGCTGGCGGGCGGGTGACGCCGCAGCCTTTGACAGTGCGGCATCCAACTGGAAAACCGACGGCAACGGTCGGCTGGCCATAGCCAACCTGCCGTTTTTGCGCGCCGCCTACAGTGGCACAGAGCCACGGCAAATGACCGTACAGCGTCTGCATGCAAATGATGCCTACACTTTTGCACCGTATAACGCATATTTTAACGATTACTACACGCCGAACGGTGATGGGGCCATTGCAGGGCAGACCACACAGGATGATACATTCTACTATTTTCCGCGCAAACAAGCCAAAGAATTGCTGACCGCCCGCGGTGACGGTGATGCCAGCGTGCTGGACCGCCTTGAAAGCGCCTACGCTGCGTATGCCGAGGCGCGTTATCTGGCTGTGCCTGCAGGTGCAGAGTACGATGCGATCAAGGAAGAACTTGACGCGCTGGTGAAGGAGCGCAAGCTGAAGGACGATGACACCGATAGCCGCCGCACGCTGGTGCGCAGCTGGCTGAATGAGCGCTGCCATTACAGCACCGATGCCGCCGCGCCTGCAGACACCGACCCGGTGCTGTATTTTTTGAACGAGAGCCATGCAGGCAGCAGCACGCAGTTTGCCTCGGCGGCGGTGGTGCTGTGCCGAATGCTGGGACTGCCGGCCCGGTATGTAGTGGGCTACGCCGCGCCGCAAAGTCTGTTTACGATCCAAGGGGACGGCAGTTACCGTGCTGTTTTGCAGGATGACAACGCGCACGCATGGGCGGAGGTCTATCTTGCCGGGCAGGGCTGGACGCCGCTGGAAGTGACACCCGGCATGGCAGCGGAACTCACCGAAGGCGAGCTGTCAGTTAATACACCGCTGGCCGGACAGAATGCTGCCAAGGAAGATGACGCGCCGCTGCCAACACAAAACGAAGCGCAAGCCCCTGACGGTACATCGCGGAAAACGGCACTGCTGTGGGCATTGCCAGTGGTTTTGCTGCTGACCGTGCTGGTGATTGTACAGGTTCGCCGTGTGCGCCGTACGCCGCTGCAGATCGTGCGGGCGGAGTTCCGCGCGCTCTACCGCAAAATGCGGCGCTGCGGGCTGGGGGAGGCTGTCTCCTCTGATGAGGCAGCGTTTGCAGAATTTCTGCAGGCGCATTGCCCGCAAACAGACGGCGAGACAATTCAAAGCCTGTTGGCTGCTGTGCAGACGGCACAGTTTGCACCCGGGCCGTGTACACGGGAAACCGCGCAAAGGGTGCGCACCGTTTGCCGGGAACTGCGCAGAAAGATGCGCAAAAGTATTGCGCGAAGATGTGAAATGCCATAAAAAATAGTTGACGGTTCGTGAAAAAATGATTATGATAATAGTAAAATAGCTGCGGGAGATGAGGAAGGATGGCATGCTTGCCGAAGAATGATAAGGTGGCCTATAGTACACAGAGTACGGAGACGCCGGATGCGCCAAAAACAACGGTATACCGTTCGGAGTCCGGAGGCGGACGCATAAGCCCCGCAACCCGGCAGCGCGTGCTGGACTATGTGAAAAAGCACAACTGTACCCCCGGCGTGCTCTACCGCGGAGCGGCGAAGCAATGCTCATACAACATTTCACTGGTGATATCAAAGCAGTTCTCCGACTTTGAGATGCCTTTTATGCGCAAAATAATGCGCTCTGTCTACTATGTGGCGGGGGAATATGATTACGATGTTCTGCTGACACTTGTAGACGAGAACGAGACCCGCCCTGTGGAACGGCTGCTGGATAACCGTAAAATTGACGGCCTGATTTTGACCCGCACGCTGGAGCGTGACCCCCTTATTCCCTTGCTGAAAGCGCGCAAGCTGCCGTTTGTCGCCATTGGTCAGCCGGAGGATGATGAGATACTCTCAGTCGATCACGACCAGGTGGGCGGTTGCCGCGAGATGACGAGCCTGCTGTTGATGAAGGGCATGAAGCATATAGCGCTGCTGGGCGGCAGTATGCTGTACACGGTCAACCAGTCTCGGCTGGAGGGCTTTCGGCAGGCCTATGACAAGGCGGGCCAGGAAATTGATGAAGGCTTGCTGTTTTTGGAGCTGGAAACCGATGATCTGCGGATGTGGGCTGTGCAGCAGGCGGTGGAGCGCGGTGCGGATTGCATCCTGTGTATGGACGAGCGTTTGGCCCAGCTGTCGCTGAATGTGTTAAAGCAGCTGAACCTGCGTGTGCCGCAGGATATCCGACTGGCATCGCTGTATGACAGCGAGAATCTGGCCAACACCGTACCGCCCATCACGGCCGTACAATTTAATGCCGACATTCTGGGGCTCAAGGCTACCCAGCAGCTGTTGTGCGCATTACAGGGGGAAAGGGTAGAGACCCGAATAGAACTGGGCTATCAAGTGAGCCTACGGGAGTCAACGCAAATATAGTGCGGCATTTCAGAACATGCTTGCGGATATGCTGGAGCGGTTGCAATGTTTCTAAGATGATTGCTTACCTTTATATAAGGGACCGTGATACATTTCTATGCCACAAAACTAACCCCCACCACCCCCGCAGGTTTATCATAAAATCCCTTTTATCTTAACCCCGTAGGGGAGGGATTCATCCCTCCCGTGTACCTAACACAACCACCCACCAAACGGTTCGCCCGGGCGGATGCAAGCATCCGCCCCTACAACTTGTGCCCATCGAACAACAAATCCCCAACATGCACCTTGCCCAAAAATCCCCCTCGAAATTTGTCAAAAAAACCGAAAAACCCCATTGACAAAAGTATGACCACTTGCTATAATAATCAAGCTGTCCCGCGGCGGAGGCCGCGGCAAGCCCTTCTACCAACAGCTTGTGCGCGTTTTTTGAAGAAAACTTCTTCAAAAAACTTTCAGAAAACCCCTTGACAATCAAGCGGCTCTGATATATAATATACAAGCTGTCAGCGAGAGCAGACAGCACAGCAGGACCTTGAAAATTGAACAAAACTGAAACTTGTGGAACCTTGATCGTGGGTTTGGAAACCCACGTAAATCAATTCCAAATTTACAAGTAATTCATACAGGACGCAAGCGATTGTGTCTGAGTGATTACAGCGATTTAACACTTTGTAAGTGATTAAATACCATTTATAAAGAGTTTGATCCTGGCTCAGGACGAACGCTGGCGGCGCGCCTAACACATGCAA